>JAESFK010000037.1_pt1 | contig 239646 bp, 222 predicted proteins | sample 9269391 | NCBI WGS metagenome assembly JAESFK01 (sample SAMN14506231, study PRJNA617097) | algae metagenome | isolation source: Drouetiella hepatica UHER 2000/2452 and co-occurring heterotrophs from... | place: Slovakia: Slovak Paradise National Park, Hrabusice, Kosice Region | collected... | reverse complement strand
CTTGTCCTTCAGGCTCTCCGGCACGTCGCCGTTGACGATGCGCAAGGCGAGGCCCTCGGCGATGGCGGTCTTGCCGACGCCGGGCTCGCCGATGAGGACGGGGTTGTTCTTGGTGCGCCGCGACAGCACCTGGACGGTGCGGCGGATCTCCTCGTCGCGGCCGATGACCGGGTCGAGCTTGCCGTCGCGCGCCGCCTGGGTGAGGTCGCGGGCGTACTTCTTCAGGGCGTCGTACTGGGTCTCGGCGGACGCGGAATCGGCCGTGCGCCCCTTGCGGAGCTCGGCGATGGCGGCCTCGATGGTCTGCGGCGTCGCGCCGGCGTCCTTGAGGATCTTGGCGCTCTCGGCGTCATCGGTCGCGGCGAGGGCCGACAGCAGCCGCTCGACCGTGACGAAGCTGTCGCCCGCCTTCTGGGCGAGGCGCTCGGCCTCGGCGAACACCTTGGCGGTGGCGCCGGCGAGATAGAGCTGGCCACCGCCGCCACCGGCGACCTTCGGCAGCTTGGCGAGCGCCCGCTCGACGCCGGCGAGGGCCGCCTGCGGATTGCCACCGGCACGGGCGACGAGCCCGGCGGCGAGGCCCTCGGGATCGTCGAGCAGCACCTTCAGGATGTGCTCGGGGGTGAACTGCTGGTGTCCCTGGCCGAGGGCGTTGGTCTGGGCGGACTGGACGAAGCCGCGGGCGCGCTCGGTGTACTTCTCGAAATTCATAGGACCGGTCTCCTTCCCGCCGCGCCGCCCTCGCTGGGGCCCTGCGCGGCCGTCGGTTCCTCCGGTGCCGCCGTGCGGCCACCGGCGGAGCCGCCCGAACGGGCCGGCTCCGACGGCGATATGGTGTTGCATCCGGGCAACAAAAAGGGGGCCGAAGCCCCCTTTTCGCACGTTCTTGTCTGGCCCGAGGGACCCGTGCCGATCAGCTCTCGACAGGCGCACCATCCTCGGCGAAGGGCAGCGCCGGAGCGCCGTCACCCTCCTCGCCGGCGGCACCCTCGGCGCGGCGGCCACGGCCGCGGCTGCCGCGGCTGCGCCGGCGCGGCCGCGGAGCCCCGTCCTCCGTCGCCGTGCCGGGCGCGGCGGCCTCGGCCTCGACGGCCGCGGCGACGACCGGCTCGGGCGCCGCCACAGGCTCGAGGTCGGGCTGCGGGCCAAGGCCGGGCAGCGGCGCCGCGGCGGCGGGAGCGGCGACCGGCGCGGCGACCGGAGCGGCGGGAGCCGCCGGAGCGTGGCCGTTGACGCCGTTCGTCGGCGCGCGGTCGCGGTCGTATCGGCGCGGCTCGCCGCCCTGCTGGCGCGGCTCGTGCTGGGTGCGCTGGCCCTCGTAGGGCGGGCGCGGCTCGCGCGGCGGACGCTGGTCGCCGTAGGAGCGCCCCTCCTCGCCGCGGCCCTCATAGCGCGGCTCGCCGCCGCGCTGGTCGGTGCGCTGGTCGTTGCCGCGGTGCTCGTTGCCGCGCTGGTCGTTGTTGCCGCGCCCCTCGTAGCCGCGGTTGTCGCGCTGCTCGTAGCCGCGGTGACCGCCCTGCTCGTGGCCCTGGTAGGGACCGCCGTTGCCGCGGTGCTGCTGGGGCTGGGGCTGGGGCTGGCCGTAGGGCTCGGGCCGGCTGTTGAACTCGCGGCCCTCGTAGTCCTCGTCGCCCTCGTCGTCGCGGCCGAAGCCCATCTGGCCGGGCACGTTCTGCGGCTGCGCCGCGGCGATCATGCGGAAATAGTGCTCGGCGTGCTGGAAGTAGTTCTCCGCCATGACGCCATCGCCGGACACCTGGGCATCCCGCGCCAGCTGCACGTACTTCTCGGCGATGTGCATCGCGGTGCCGCGGATCTTGATGTCGGGGCCGTTCGATTCGAAAGACCGCGTCAAAGGATTGGGGCCCTTGCGGCTGCGGCCGCGAAGGCGCTTGTTCGAACTACTGGGTCTCATCCGTTTGCTTCTCTTTAGCGGAAAGCGCTGGCGACTGATCTGACGGCCCGAGGGACGACGGTATCCACGGCGACGGTCCGGGGCGGTGTGCCTCGTCCCTGTCGGCCCCGACTCCGGCTTCCGCCGTGTCGCCGGGCGGCGGAGACCGCGCCGGCACGAAACCTCCGTGCCGGGCGACCGATCCCCGGTCGGCCCGATGGTCGAAGCGATCGTGCGGTCCGCCTGTCCCGTCGATCACCGCAGCCCGACGGGAAGAGGAAGCTTCCCGGCGCGGCCGCTCCTCGTGCCCGGCGCCGCGCCCTTGCGGCACGCCGGACCCGAATCTCGGATGGTCGCAAAGTGCCACGAGAGACGACTGGCGAAGGCCAAACCAGCGTCATCTGCGGCGGCCGAAGGCGGATCGCGGTCCGACCGTCCACCGGCGCCGCGGAGAGCGTCACACCGTCCGGCCCGGGACGGCTCGCTCGACCTGACGCCCCGTGGGCTGTGTCGCTGATCTGCCCGAATCGGCCCCCGCGGCATACCTCGTCCGCGCTTTGCTTCGGCGAGCGGACGTTAGCCGCTTCGCCTTGGCATTCCAAGGACTAATTTGCGCCCCTCAGAACCACCGCGCGCGGCCTCCCGGCAAGGTCCGGGCGCACCGCGACGAGCCCGAGCCCGGCCGCCTCGCCGAGCTCTGAGACCGCCCGTGCGGCGTCCGGTGCGATCTCCAGCACCACCGTTCCCCCGGGCCGGAGAGCGTCGCCGACCCAGCCGAGGAGCCGCCGGTAAGGGTCGAGCCCGTCCGGGCCGCCGTCGAGGGCAAGGCGAGGATCGTGGAGGCGGACCTCCCGGTGGAGGCCGTCGATCGCGCCGCTCGGGATGTAGGGCGGGTTGGAGACGACGAGGTCGAGGCTGGCGGCGAGCGGGTGGCCGAGGTCGGCGCGGACGAACACCGCGCGTGCCCCCACCCCCGCCGCCTCGGCGTTGGCGCGGGCGGCCGCGAGCGCCCGCTCCGAGAGGTCGGCGCCGATGCCGACGGACGCCGGCCGCTCGGCGAGGAGGGCAACGAGGAGGCAGCCGGTACCGGTGCCGAGGTCGGCAATGCGGAGGCCGTCGCCGGGACAGGCGGCGAGCGCCGCCTCGACGATCGTCTCCGAGTCCGGCCGCGGCTCCAGCGTCGCCTCGTTGAGGCGGAAGCGGAGGCCCCAGAACTCGCGCTCGCCGAGGATGCGGCCGACCGGCTCGCCGGCGGCACGGCGGGCGACGGCCGCCGCGATCTGTGCGGCCGTCTCCGGCGGCACCGGCCGCTCGCCACCGGCGATCAGCTGGGCACCCGAGAGGCCGGCGAGGTGGGCGACGAGGAGGCGGGCGTCGAGATCGGCGGTGTCGACGCCGGCGGCACGGAGCGTGGCGCGGGCCGCGGCGAGGAGCGCACCGGCCGTCGCTGGCGGGGCGGCGGCCCCGGTGCTCACGCGGCGGCGCCCCGCTCGCCCTCTTCGGCGGCAAGGAGCGCCGCCTGGTGGGTGGCGAGCAGCCCGTCGATCAGCTCGTCGAGCGGCGCCCCGCCCTCCATCAGCTCCGGCAGCTTGTAGAGGGTGAGGTTGATGCGGTGGTCGGTGACCCGCCCCTGCGGGAAATTGTAGGTGCGGATGCGCTCGGAGCGGTCGCCGGAGCCGACCTGCACGCGCCGGGCGGCGGCCCGCTCGCTGTCGAGCCGCCCGCGCAGGGAATCGTAGAGGCGCGAGCGCAGCAGCGTCATCGCCTTCGCCCGGTTCTTGTGCTGGGAGCGCTCGTCCTGCACGGCCACCACGATGCCGCTCGGCAGGTGGGTGATGCGGATGGCGGAATCGGTGGTGTTGACGTGCTGGCCGCCGGAACCGGAGGCACGGAAGGTGTCGATGCGCAGGTCGCCGTCGGCGATGTCGACGTCGACCTCCTCCGCCTCCGGCAGCACCGCGACCGTGGCGGCCGAGGTGTGGATGCGGCCGGACGCCTCGGTATCGGGCACGCGCTGGACGCGGTGGACGCCGGATTCGAACTTCAGGCGTGCGAACACGTCGGTGCCGTTCACCGCCGCGATCACCTCCTTGTAGCCGCCCGCCTCGCCCTCGCTCGCCGACAGGAGCTCGACCTTCCAGCCGCGCCGGTCGGCGTAGCGGCTGTACATGCGGAAGAGGTCGCCGGCGAACAGCGCCGCCTCGTCGCCGCCGGTGCCGGCGCGCACCTCGAGGATGGCGCTCTTGCGGTCGGCCTCGTCCTTCGGCAGCAGCGCGAGGCGGATCTCGTGGTGAAGCGTCTCGATCGTCTCGGCCAGCGCGTGCTTCTCGCCCTCGGCGACGCGCACCATCTCCGCATCGCCGGCGGCGTCGGCGATCAGGTCTTCGACCTCGGCGGCCTCCCGCTCGGCCCGGCGAAGGCGGCGGATCGCGGCGACCAGCGGCTCGAGCTCGGCATATTCGCGCGTCAGCCGCACGTAGGTGTCGCGCTCCGGCGATGCGGCCATGTGCGCTTCGATCTCCTCGAAACGCGACAGGATGCCGTCGAGCTTGGCGGTGGGCAGCATGGAGGCTGAGGTCCGGCTTCTTCTTGGAACGGGTCAGACGGGAATGTCGTGCTCGGCCGCGTATTCGGCCAGGAAGGCGCGCAGGTCGCCGTTCCAGCGCCCGGGCTCGAGGCGCGGCAGCAGCCGGGCCCGGAGCCGCCCGACGTCGAGGGCGCGCAGCATCTCCTTCACCGGGCCGATCGCCGCCGGCGACATGGAGATGGTGCGGTAGCCGAGGGCGATCAATGCCATCGCCGACAGGGGACGCCCGGCGATCTCGCCGCAGAGCGAGACCGGCACGTGCGCGAGGGCCGCCCGGTCGACGATCCGCTTCAGCGCCCGGAGGAAGGGAAGCGACAGCGGGTCGTAGCGGTCGGCGACGCGGATGTTGCCGCGGTCGGTGGCGGTCATGAACTGGAAGAGGTCGTTCGAGCCGACCGAGACGAAGTCGACCTCGCCGAGCAGCTCGTCGAGCTCGAAGAGCAGCGAGGGCACCTCGAGCATGACGCCGAGGCGGACGTGCTCCGGGATGCGGTGGGCGTGGCGCTTCAGGTGCCGGAGCTCGCGGTCGACGAGGGAGCGGGCGGAGCGGAACTCCGCCGTCGAGGCCACCATCGGGAACATCAGGCGGAGGTCGCGTCCGGCGGCGGCGTGCAGGAGGGCGCGGATCTGGGTGCGCAGCAGCGCCGGCCGGTCGAGCCCGAGGCGGATCGCCCGCCACCCCATTGCCGGGTTCTCCTCCTCAACCGCCCGGAGATAGGGGAGGATCTTGTCGCCGCCGATGTCGAGGGAGCGGAAGGTCACCGGCCGGTCGCCGGCGATGTCGAGGACGCGCCGGTAGATCGCCACCTGGTCGTTCACCCGTGGCAGCTGGGAGGCGACCATGAAGAGGAGCTCGGTGCGGAAGAGCCCGACGCCGGCCGCCGCCGATTCCTCGAGGTGCGGCATGTCGACGAGGAGGCCGGCGTTCAGCTGCAGCGTCACCGCATGGCCGTCGACCGTCACCGAGGGCTTCGAGCGGAGCCGGCGGTACTGGGCCTGGCGGCGGGCGCGGAAGCGCACCTTCTCCGCATAGGCGGTCTCCACGTCGCCCGGCGGGCGGAAGTGGACCTCGCCCGATTCGCCGTCGACGATCGCCGCGTCGCCGCGCTCCACCAGGGAGACCGCCCCGGCCACCTGGCCGACCGTCGGGATGCCGAGGGCGCGGGCGACGATGGTGACGTGGCTGGTCGGGCCGCCTTCCTCGAGGATGAGCCCGCGCAGGCGGTCGCGGTCATAGTCGAGGAGCTCGGCCGCGCCCATGTTGCGGGCGACGACGATCGCGTCCTTCGGCAGCTTGTCGGCGGCGTCGAGCTGCGGCCGGCCGATCAGTTCGCGCAGGAGCCGGTTCGCGAGATCGTCGAGATCGTGCAGGCGCTCGCGCAGATAGGGATCGGTGGAGCGCAGCATGCGGGCGCGGGTGTCGGACTGGACGCGCTCCACCGCCGCCTCGGCGGTGAGGCCGTTGCGGACGGCCTCCTCCATCTTGCGCGCCCAGCCGCGGTCGCGGGCGAACATGCGGTAGGTCTCGAGCACGTCGCGGTGCTCGCCGTCGGAGACATCGCGGCGGGCGAGCATGTCGTCGACCGAGAGCCGCAGCTTGTCGAGGGCCGAGGCGAGGCGGCGCAGCTCGTGGTCGACGTCCTCGGCGATGAGGTCGGTTACGACGACGCGCGGCTCGTGCAGGACGACGTGGCCGAGCCCGACGCCCTCCGCCAGCACCGTGCCCTCGAGGCGCATCGGCCGCCGGAGGTCGAGCGGCGCGCCGGTGCGGGCGATGGTCTCGAAGCCGCCGGCGGCGAACATCTCGGCGATGACCATCGCCGTCGTCTGCAGCGCCTCGACTTCCTCCTCGCTGTAGGTGCGGCGGGCGCGGTTCTGCACGACGAGGACGCCGAGCGTCCGCCCGGCGCGCAGCACCGGCACGCCGAGGAAGCCGTTGTAGACCTCCTCGCCCGTCTCCGGTCGGTAGGCGAAGGCGGGGTGGGAGCGGGCGTCGGAGAGGTTGAGGGCAGTCGCCTCGGCGGCGATGAGGCCGACGAGGCCCTCGCGGACGCGCAAGGTGGTCTGGTGGACGGCGGTGCGGTTGAGGCCCTCGGTGGCGTAGAGCTCGAGGACGTCGTCGGCCCGGAGGATGTAGACCGAGCAGACCTCCGCCACCATGTTGGCGGCGATCAGGACGACGATCTTGTCGAGACGCTCCTGCGCGCCGATCGGCTCGGCCATCGCCTCGCGGAGGCGGCGCAGCAGAAGGCGCGGACCGGCCGGTGAGCCACGCATCGCGCCCGTCATCTCCCGCGCTCTGTGGTTGCGGACCGGCGCGGTGCCTCCGGCGACCGGTCGGCGGCCGCGCCCCGCGGCGAGCCGCCGCCCGCGAGGGCGCGCTCGGTCAGGCCGCGTCCAGCCCGTATAGCGAATGCAAAGTCCGCACCGCAAGCTCGGCATAGGCCGCATCGATCAGCACGGAGATCTTGATCTCCGAGGTGGTGATGGCGCGGATGTTGATGCCGCGCTCGGCGAGGCCGCGGAAACAGGCCGCCGCGACCCCGGCGTGGCTGCGCATGCCGATGCCGATGACGGACACCTTCACGACGTTGATCGCCCCCTCGATCTCGGCATAGCCGATCGTCTCGCGGGCGGTCTCGATCACCTTGCGGGCGCGATCGTAGTCGGCCGCCGGCACGGTGAAGGTGATGTCGGTCGTGCGCCCGTCGCCGGCGACGTTCTGCACGATCATGTCGACGTTGATGTTCGCCTCCGCGAGCGGCACGAACACGGCGGCGGCGACACCCGGCTTGTCGGCGACGCGCCGGATGGAGATCTGGGCCTCGTCCTTCGAGAAGGCGATGCCGGTGACGACCTGATTCTCCAAGATCTCCTCCTCGCCGCAAATCAGCGTCCCGGGGGGAAGGTTGCCTTCGCCGACCTGCGGGGCGTTCGGATCGTCGAAGCTCGAGCGGACGAACGTGCGCACGCCGTGCACCATGGCGAGCTCGACCGAGCGGACCTGCAGCACCTTCGCGCCCTGTGAGGCCATCTCGAGCATCTCCTCATAGGAGACGCGGGCGAGGCGGCGCGCCTTCGGCACGATGCGCGGGTCGGTGGTGTAGACGCCGTCGACGTCGGTGTAGATGTCGCAGCGATCGGCCCCGATGGCGGCCGCTAGCGCCACGGCGCTCGTGTCGGAGCCGCCGCGGCCGAGGGTGGCGATGCGGTTGTCCGGGGCGATGCCCTGGAAGCCGGCGACCACTGCCACCTGGCCCTGGGCAATGCGCTCCTTCAGGAGCTCGCAGGAGACGCCGGTGATCCGGGCCGCGCCGTGGGCGGCGTCGGTGAGGATCGCCACCTGCCAGCCCTGCCAGGAGCGGGCGTTGACGCCGATCGACTGCAGCACGATGGCGAGGAGCCCCGAGGTCACCTGCTCGCCGGAGGAGACGACGGCGTCGTACTCGCGCGCGTCGTGCAGGAGCGAGGCCTCGCGGCACCAGCCGACGAGCTTGTTGGTCTCGCCCGCCATCGCCGAGACGACGACGGCCACCTCGTGGCCAGCGTCGACCTCGCGCTTGACGTGCGCGGCGACGTTGCGGATGCGGTCGAGGTCGGCGACGGACGTGCCGCCGAACTTCATGACGAGACGGGCCATTCGAGGGGCTCTGCAGCGGCCGCGGACCGGCGGCTTTCGTTGGACCCGTCGAGCCGCGGGGAGCGGTCCGCCGGGCCGGCGGGATCGGCGGCGGGTGATACAGGAAAGGGCGCCCGCCCGCAACGGCGCGGCCACCGATCGGAGCCGTTCCAGCGAGCGCCGGCGCGGCCGGCGGCGCGGCGGGTCGACGCGCCCCCACCCCGGCGGGCTCGTGTATGGTGCGGGCCTCCTCCGATGGCCCGAGACGACGAACTGATGAGCCTTGATCCGACCGTCGAGGGCGCCGCGGCGCCGCTCGCCGAGCCCCTCCCCGTCGCCGACGGCATCCTGCGCCTGAAGATCCCGGTGCCGATCAAGGAGCTCGAGTTCGTCAACGCCTATGCGCTCGACGACGGCGACGGCTGGACGCTGGTCGACGTCGGCTTCGGCGACCCGCCGACGCGAGACCTTTGGCGGTCGCTCCTCGCCGACGGCCCGCTCGCCGGCCGCCCGGTGCGCCGGATCGTCGTCACCCACTACCATCCCGACCACTACGGCGCGGCCGGCTGGCTGTCGCGGGAGGTCGGGGCGCCGATCCTGATGATCCCGGGCGGCGACGCGCTCGCCCGCCGCCTCGCCGGCACCGCGCCCGCCGAGGCGGCCGAGGCAGCGATGCGGCACTATCGCCGCTGTGGCTTCTCCGCCGAGGAGGCCTCGGAGATGGCGGGGCACGGGCGCGGCCTCAGCCGCAGCTATCCGGACCTCGCCGACGCCGTCGAGCCGATCGGCGCCGGGGCGCCGCTCCTCGCCGGCGGCACATCGTGGACGGTGATCGAGACGGCCGGCCACGCCCCCTTCCACGCCTGCCTGTGGTCGAGGGAGCGCGGCGTGCTCCTCGCGGGCGACCAGATCCTGCCGAAGATCAGCCCGAACGTCGGCGTCGCCTGGTGGAGCCCGGAGCTCGACGGGGTCGGCGCCTTCCTCGAGGCGAACGAACGGCTCGTCGCCACCGTCGGCGAGCCGTTCGTGCTGCCCGGCCACAACGAGCCGTTCCGCGGGCTCGCGGCGCGGGCGGCGGAGATCGCCGGCCAGCACGCCGAGCGGCTCGCGGCGGCCGAGGGCGCGGCGGCGGCGGGACCCTTCCGGGTGCGTGACGTGCTGCCGTTCCTGTTCCGGCGGCCGCTCGCCGGCTTCCACCTCCTGCTCGCGACCGGCGAGGCCCTTTCGCACCTCAACCATCTCGTCGCCACCGGCCGGCTCGTCCGGGCGGAGGAGGCGGGGGTCTGGGTGTTCAGCCGCCCCTGATAGCTCAGGCCGCGGTGCCGGCGCGCGCCTCGGCGAACGCCCGGAAGTCCGCGAAGGGCAGCGGCCGGGCGAAGTGGTAGCCCTGGCCGTAGGTGCAGCCCATCTGCCGGAGCGTCTCGGCCGCCGCTGCGTCCTCGATGCCCTCGGCCACCGCCGCGATGCCGAGCTCGTCGGCGAGGCGCAGGATGGTCTGGACGATGCGGGCGTTGACGGGGCTGCCGGCGAGCGCCTTCACGAACGAGCGGTCGATCTTCAGCGTCGTGATCGGCAGGGTCGCGAGATAGCTGAGGCTCGAATAGCCGGTGCCGAAATCGTCGATGGCGACGCCGAGGCCGCGGGTGCGGAGGTCGGCGAGGATCCTCGCCGCCCCGTCCGGGTTCGCCATCAGCATGCTTTCGGTGATCTCGAGCTTCAGCCCGGCCGGCGGCACGCCCGCCCCGGTCACCGCAGCATCGACGCCGGCGGCGAACTGCGGCCGGGCGAGGTCGCGGCCGGAGACGTTGACGGTGACGAAGAAGGCCGCCGGATCGGCCGAGCCGGCGGCGAGCGCCTCGCGGCGACCTGTCGCCTCGGCGACGCACCAGTCGGTCAGGCGCTCGATGAGTCCGCTCGCCTCTGCCGCCGGGATGAACTCCGCCGGCGGCACGAGGCCACGCTCGGGATGTCGCCAGCGCGCGAGGCCCTCGCAGCCGGCGAGCGCGCCATCCGACAGCCGCACGATCGGCTGGTAGAACAGCTCGAACTCGCCGGCCGCGAGCCCTCGCTCGAGATCCCGCTCGAGGGCGATGAGGGCGAAGGCGGCGCCGATGGCATCGCCGGCCGCGGTGGTGGCGGGCCGCGGATCGGCGCTCACGGCGATCGCCTCCCGGAACCGCTCGGTGGCGAGTTGCAGGCAGAGGCGCAGCACCGGGTCGGCGCAGGCGATGCGGCGGTCGATTTGCTCGGCGGTAATCGGCACGAGCTCGCTCGGCTCGGTGGCGCGGGCGCCGGCCGTGCGCGGGCGGCGGTCGAGGGCGGCCATCTCGCCGAGGAGTTCTCCCGGGCCGAGCCGGGCGACCACGTGCTCGGCGCCATTGCGGGTGCGGAAGATCTCGATGCGGCCGGAGCGGACGAGATAGGCGACGTCGCCCGCCTCGCCCTCGTGGAACAGCACGGCCCCGGTGGGCAGGAAGACGTCACCCGCAGGTGCCCGGCGAGCCTGCGGTCCGGGAGGCGGCGGCATCTCGGACGCCATCGGGTGCGGCTCCCTCAGAGCGAGGCGGCGGCGGCGAGGGTCGCCCGCTTCTCGATGCAGTAGTAGCCGGAGAAGCGGGAGATCACGCCCGTGCGGCGGAAGTCGTTCAGGATGCGGCTGACGTTCTCGCGGGCGCCGCCGGCCATCGAGGCGATCTCCGCCTGCGAGACCTTGTAGTGGATCAGCGTGCGGTCGCCGTCGAGCGGCCGGCCGAAGCTGTCGGCGAGCTGCAGGAGGGCCTGGGCGACGCGGCCGGGAAGCGGCAGGAAGCTGCGCGCCGCCAGCACGTCGTTGGCGTGGCGGAGGCGGCTGCCGACGATGCGCAGCATGTGGCGGTAGATCTCCGGCGTTTCGCTGGCGAGCCGGTCGAAGGCGACGCGCTCCATGAAGGCGAGGGTCGAATCGCGCAGCGCCACCACGGTCGCCGAACGCGGCCGGCCGTCGAACAGGGCGAGTTCGCCGAAGACGGCGCCGGCGCCGAGCACCGCGAGGAGCTGCTCGTCCCCCTCGGCCGAGAGCAGGATCACCTTCAGCGAGCCCTCGATGACGGCGTAGAGCCCGTCGCCCGGATCTCCGGCCGAGAACAGGACCTTGCCCTGCGGCACGGTGACGACGCGGGCGAGGGCCGCGAGACGCGTCGCAAGCGTGCCCGACAGGCCTTCGAGCGAGAAGCTCGCATCGAGGAACCGCTCGTCCACCGGCATCTCCGCCTCCCTCCCGTCGCGGCGGGGAGTATACGGAAAGTGACCGCCGATGCCGCAGAAAAGTCAGTCGGCGAGCGGGTTTCCGACCGGTTCGGAGACGCGGAAGAGGGCGTAGCGGGCGATGCTCGCGCCATCGGCTCGGCGCGTCACGGTGCCGAGCGGCTCGGCGAAGCGGAAGCGGGCGAGCATGGCCTCCGTCTCGCCAGCGCCGTCGCGCAGCACGAGCAGGGCGGGGCGGGCGAGGAGATCGGCCGGCGGCGGCGGCGCGGCGGCGTAGCGGAGGCGTTCGTCGAGCTGCACGACGGGCGTGTCGCGGAGTTCCCAGGACAGCATCGCGGTCGGACCGTAGGCGCCGGTGGCGATCCAGGCGGCCCCCGCCTCCTGCTGCTTCGCCGCGATCTCGGCGGAGATCGCCTCCCAGCCGCGGTAGCGCCGGGCCGGGTCGAGGCCGGCGAGGCCGAAGCCCGAGGGATGCATGAGGAGCAGGAAGGCGACGAGGCCGGTGAGGATGCCGACCGGCGCCACCCAGCCGCGCAGCACCGCGAGACCGCGGCCGAGCCGGCCGCCGATCTCGCCGGTGCGGGTGGCGGCGTCGGCGGCGAGGAGGGCGAGCGCCGGATAGAGGGGCGCCGGCCAGTTCGCCTGCACCCGGTCGTGCAAGGCGTGGACGAGGAGGTAGAGGGCGAAGGGCACGCTCGAGAGGAGGAGCAGCGCGCGGCCGGCGTCGCGCGTCCCCTGCCCCGATCCGGCGGGCGGCCGGCGCGCGGCGAGCCAAGCACCCGCGACGACGAACGGCACCATCAGCGGCCCGAGCAGCCCGATCTGGCCTCCGAGGAGCTCCGGCAGGTAGGCGAGCGTCCACTCGGAGGCGGCGGCGCGGCCGAACTGCTTCTCGAAGGAGGCCCACTCGTGGGCGGCGTTCCAGGCGATCACCGGCGCAAACAGGGCGACGGCGAGGATGCCGCCGGCCCACAGCCAAGGATCGAGCAGCCAGCGACGCCGCTCGGCCGAGACGAGAATCCACAGCACGAGGCCGGCGCCGAGGAAGAGGGTCGAGTACTTCGCCTGCAGGCCGAGGCCGGCGAAGAGGCCGACGAGGAGCCACCAGCGGCCGGTCGTCGAGCGGGTCCGCTCGAGCGCCGCCCACAAAGCGAGGCCCCAGAACAGCGTCGCCGGCTGGTCGGGCGTCGCCACCACGCTGCCGATGCCGACGAGCAGCGTCGCGTTGAACCAGATCACCGCCCGCGCCGCGGTCCGCTCGTCACCGGCGAGGATCAGCGCCGACCGCCAGAGGGCGAGCGATCCGGCGAGCACCGACAGCACCGAGACGAGGCGGACCCCGAGCTCCGTGTCGCCGGCGACCGCGATGCCGCCGGCCATCCACCAGGCGACCATCGGCGGGTGGTCGAGGTAGCCGAAGGCGGGATGGAGCGCCCACAGGCGGTAGTAGGCCTCGTCCTCGGTCAGCGGCGCGAGGCCCGCAACCGTGAGGCGGACGAGGGTGAGGGCGAGGACGACGGCCGCCGCCCCCACGGCGGTGCCGAAGAAGCGGCCGGCACCGGTCGCCGGCGCGGCGCCCGTCCCCCCGTTCACCGGACGCGCCAGGTGACGACGGCGCTCGCCCCGTAGTTCCACACCGCCCCGACGATCGCCCCGGCGATGCCGGCGACCCACCAGCCGGGGTCCATGCCGTAGACCCACTTGGCGACGCCGACATTGGCGAGCACGCCGATGCCGCAGACGGCGTAGAAGCTGAGGAGCCCCCGCACCGCCCGCCAGCCCTTCAGCCGGCGGTCGCGGTAGGTGAGGTGGTTGTTGAGGAAGAAGTTCGTCGTCATGGCGACGAGCGTCGCCCCGGTCTGGGCCGCGGCGAAACCGATGTCGGCGGCGAGCAGCGCCCTCAGCATCCCGAGGTGGACGACGACGCCCGACAGCCCGACGAGGGCGAACAGGACGAAACGCACCGAGACCATGCCGCCGAGAAGCTTCGACACGATGAGCCCCGCAAACTCGAACACCACCAGCGCGTCGAGCTTGCTCTCGCCCGCCCCGCGCTCCCGGAACACGTAGCCGAACTCCGCGATCCTCGGGCGGCGTTCCATCGAAACGATGATGTCGAGGAGGATCTTGAAGCCCTGGGTGGAGAGCTGGTCGGCGACCGCCTCCACCGCGTCGCGTCGAAGCATGAAGAAGCCGCTCATCGGATCGGTGAGACGGACGCGCAGGAGCAGCCGGGCGAGGCCGTTCGCCACCGTCGACACCGTGCGCCGCTGGGCCGACAGGCCGTCGGTGGCGGAGCCCTCGGCGAAGCGGCTGCCGACCGCGATGTCCGCCTCGCCGGAGCGGACGGCAGAGAGCATCGCCGGCAGCAGCGCCTCGTCGTGCTGCAGGTCGGCGTCCATGACGGCGACGATCGGCGCCGCGCTCGCCAGCATCCCCTCGATGCAGGCGCCGGCGAGGCCGCGCCGGCCGACGCGGCGGATGCAGTGGACGCGCGGGTCGGCGTCGGCGATCTCCTTGGCGAGCGCCGCCGTGCCGTCCGGACTGTCGTCGTCGACGACGATCACCTCCCAGTCGACGCCCTCGAGGGCGCGGCCGACGCGGGCGATCGCCTCCGCGATGTTGCCGCGCTCGTTGTAAGTGGGCAGCACCACCGTGACTTCCGGCGCGGCGCGGTGCGGCAGCGGGGCGCCGGCGGGGCTGAGGCGGTGAGGGATGGGGGCGTCGTTCACGGAGGCTCGATCGCTCGCGCCCGCAGGGCTGTCGCGGGCGAGCGGCAAACTAGGCAAGCGGCCGGCGTTTGCAAGCGCACTCGCCGCCGCGCCCGCCCGAGCGCCTCACCGGATGCCGACGCCGAGGGCGAGAAGGGCGCCGTAGAGCGCCATCGAGAGGGCGTAGAGGGCCATCACGACGCCGTAGCCGGCGAGCCGGATCCGGCGGCCGGCCGTCGGCGCCAGCCACCACCGGAAGCGGCGCGCCGCCGCCGGCACCGCCCACCAGCCGAGGATCTGCGAGGCGAACAGGTTGCCGAGGAAGAGCGCGAGCCACGGCGGTACGCCGAGATCGGCGACAGGCCCCGCGAGCACGAGGTTCCAGAGCGCCACCACCGGGTAGAGGACGAGCAAAACGACGAGGTTCGTCCGCAGGATGGCGAAGTTGTCCCGCCGGCCCGCCTCCCCCTCGCGGAACCAGAAGCCGAAGCCGTAGCTCGTCCGCCGGTACTGCATCCTCTCGATGAAGTGCTGCCCCTCGGCGAGCACGGCCTTGCGCTCCGGCGAGGCGAGCCACCGGTCGAGGTCGGCGTCGGTGGCGTAGGAGACGACCACCACCCAGTCGTCGTGGAGGCCCGGCTTCGGCGCCTCGATCTTGTGGCGCAGGAAGCCGGCGAAGGCGGTCTCGGCGTCCTGGATGCGCCCTTGCCAGGCCTCGAACGCCGCCGCGTCGGCGGGGTCGATCGTGTAGGTGAAGACGACGGAGACGGCCGCGTCATGCTCGCCGCCGGCATCCGGGAAGAGCCGCGTCTCCTCCGGCCCGATGAGGTCGCGGCGGATCTCGGCGAGGAGCCGGGCCCGCGCGGGTGATTCGAGCCAGGTGCGGGCGGCAGCAAGGGTCTCGAACCTCTGGATCACCAGCCAGTCGAGCTGGTGCGGCGGCGCCGGCGGCACGAGTTCCTGGCGCAGCAAGCCGGGCACCGAGCGCAAGTGCTCGCTCACCTTCGCCTGCCAGCGGGTAAACTCGGCATAGGCCTCGTCCGCCACGTGCCGCCGCACGACGAGGGCGACGCGCCCTTCCGGCCCCTGCTCCGCCATGCCCGCTCCCTTCCGGCCCGTCCGGCCGCAACGCCCGCGGCGGAGCATCGCGGGACGCAGCGGCGGCGTCCAGCGGCCCCGGCTCTGACAGCGGATCTGCACGGCGGCGGGGTTCGCAATCGCAGCGCGCGGGTATATGAGCGGATCGCCCCACCCTCCTCCCTCCCCGCCGCCGAGGATCCGCCATGACCACCGAAGCTTCCGGCCCGGCCACGGGCCTGTTGCAGCCGGTCGCCGCGGGCATGCTCGCCGCCTTCGTCGGCTTCGGCTCGTCGTTCGCGGTCATCATCGCGGGGCTGACGGCGATGGGGGCGAGCCCCGACCAGGCGGCCTCCGGCCTCACCATGCTGACGATCGGCATGGGGATTGCCGGGATGGCGCTGAGCGCGTGGACGAAGATGCCGATCTCGATCGCCTGGTCGACGCCGGGCGGTGCGCTGCTCGCCACCACGGCGGCGGTCGACGGTGGCTTCCCGGCGGTGGTCGGCGCCTTCCTCGTCACGGGGCTGCTGCTCATCGCCGCCGGCTCATGGAAGCCGTTCGGCCGGCTCGTCGCGGCGATCCCCGGCCCGCTCGCCGGTGCCATGCTCGCCGGCATCCTGCTGCCCCTGGTTCTCGCGCCTTTCCAGGCGGTCGGGCAGATCCCGCTCCTGATGCTGCCGGTGATGGTGGTGTGGCTCGTCGTCGGCCGCTTCTGGCGCCTTTATGCGGTGCCGGCGGCCCTCGTCGCGGCGATCGTCGCGCTGGCGCTCGACCCCGGCGCGCTCGCCGGCCCGATCCCGGACCTGTCGCCGACCTTCGTGCTGGTGACGCCGACGTTCACGCTCGACGCCCTCATCGGGGTGGCGCTGCCGCTGTTCCTCGTGACGATGGCCTCGCAGAACATCCCGGGCCTGGCGGTCCTCGCCACTTACGGCTACCGGCCGAACCCGGGTCCCCTGATCGCCTGGACCGGCGTCGCCTCCACCCTCGTCGCGCCGTTCGGGGCCCTGTCGATCAACCTCGCGGCGATTACCGCGGCGCTCTGCGCCGGGCCGGACGCCCACCCGCGGCCGGAGCGGCGCTGGATCGCCGCCTTCGCCGCCGGCTGCGCCTACGTGCCGATCGGCCTCGCCGCCACCGCGGCCGTGGTGCTCGTTTCGCTGGCGCCGCCGCTGCTCATCCAGGGTGTCGCCGGCCTCGCCCTCCTCGGCGCCTTCGCCGCCGCGCTCCTGAAGGGCCTCGAGAGCGAGCCCGACCGGATCGCCGCCCTCGTCACCTTCCTCCTCGCCGGCTCCGGCCTCGCCTTCCTCGGCATCGGCTCGGCCTTCTGGGGCCTCCTCGCGGGCCTCGTCGTCTCCGCCCTGCACGGCCGGTTGTGGCGGCGCGGGGGGTAGCGTTGGGCGACGGTGCTCATGGTATAGGATTGAGCTAGGTCGCTATAGTCGCTGTCAGGAAGGGCCGATGACCCCGCTCGCCTATCCGGTGACGATCGAGCCGCTCTCCGAGGCCGACGGCGGCGGCTTTGTCGCGTTCGTACGCGACCTTCCCGGCTGCATGTCGGACGGCGAGACGCCGGAAGAGGCGCTCGCCAACGTCCGGGACGCGATTGCGACCTGGATCGAGGCCGCGCTGGATCTCGGCCATCCTGTCCCGTCACCGACGAGACATCCTGCTGCCGCCGAGTGAGCCGTTCTTCCAGACGGGCGTAGCGTGGCCCAAGCAGCCTCTGTTCGCTCTCTCCGTCGCCAGCCTTCGAGCGATCCACCTGCCGGGATGCGGCGCGCAGCATGTCGGCGATTCCAGATCGTGAACTCTCTCTGGCTTGCCGCCCTGCGCTTCATCGTCTATCGACGATAAACGATCCTTTGCCGAGCCCCCCACCGATGCGCTATCCCGAGACCGACCTCGACGCCGCCGGGCTGCTGAAGGCGCTCGCCCATCCGGCGCGGCTCGCCATCGTCGAGGCGATCGGGGCGGCGGGGGGCTGCTGCTGCGGCGACATCGTGCGCCGCCTGCCGCTCGCCCAGTCGACGGTCTCGCAGCACCTGAAGATCCTGAAGGACTCCGGCCTGATCCAGGGCGTCATCGAGGGGCCGCGGGCGAACTATTCCATCGACCGGCCTCGGGCCCTCGCCGCAGCGGCGATGCTGCGCGCCCTCGCCGGCCAGATCGAGGCGGGCTCCGGCGACTGCTGTCGGGCGACGACCGCCGCCGTTGCCGCCGACCCCGAGCCGGCCTGAGCGAAAGAACAAGGACGACCATGAACGCTCCGAAGCCGCGCGTCCGCGGCCGCGTCTCCGCTGACCGAGGCCAGACCCTCGCGGCCCTCGCGAACCTCTGGCCCTACATGTGGCCGGAGGGACGGCCGGACCTGAAGGTGCGCGTTGTCGCGGCGATCTTCGCGCTGGTGCTGGCGAAGGTCATCACCGTGCTCGTGCCCTACACCTACAAGTGGGCGACGGACTCCCTCGTCACCGACGAGAGCACGCGCGCGGCCGCCGTCGGCGCGATGCTGTGGGTGCCGATCATGCTCGTGCTCGCCTATGGCGGCGGCCGCGTGCTGTCGATGGGCTTCAACCAGCTGCGCGATGCCCTGTTCGCCCGCGTCGGCCAGCACGCCGTGCGCACCCTCGCGAACGAGACCTTCGCCCACCTGCACGCTCTTTCGTTGCGCTTCCACGTGCAGCGGCGCACCGGCGCTCTGTCGCGCATTATCGAGCGTGGCACCAAGGGCATCGAGACGGTGGTGCGCTTCGCCATCCTCAACTCGATGCCGACGCTGCTCGAGTTCGTGCTGACGGCGATCGTGATCTGGTACCAGTTCGACGTCTGGTATGTCGGCATCGTCGCTGCCACGCTGTGGCTCTACATGTGGTTCACCGTGGCGATGTCGAACTGGCGCATCGCCATCGTCCGCCAGATGAACGACAGCGACAACGAGGCGAGCGGCAAGGCGGTCGACTCGCTCCTCAACTTCGAGACGGTGAAGGTGTTCGGCAACGAGCGCCTCGAGAGCGAGCGCTTCGACCGCTCGATGGCCCGCTACGAGCAGTCCGCCATCAAGACGTGGACCTCGCTCGCCTGGCTGAACCAGGGCCAGACGGTCATCTTCACCATCGGCATGGTCTCCTGCATGGCGCTGTCCGCCTTCGCCGTCGCCCGCGGCGACCAGACCGTCGGCGACTTCGTGATGATCAACGCGCTGATGATGCAGCTGTCGATCCCGCTGAACTTCATCGGCTTCGTCTATCGCGAGATCCGCCAGGGCCTCGCCGACATCGAGGCGATGTTCAACCTCCTCGGGGTGCCGGCGGAGGTCTCCGACAAGCCGGACGCCCCCGCGCTCGCCGTCGGCCGCGGCGAAATCCGCTTCGAGAACGTCGCCTTCCACTACGATGCCGACCGTGAGATCCTGAAGGGCGTCGACTTCGTCGTGCCGGCGGGGCGGACCGTGGCGATCGTCGGCCCCTCGGGGGCTGGCAAGTCCACCATCGCCCGCCTGCTCTACCGCTTCTACGACGTCACCGGCGGGCGCATCCTGATCGACGGCCAGGACATCCGCGACGTGACTCAGGAGAGCCTCCGGCGCGCCATCGGCATCGTTCCGCAGGACACCGTGCTGTTCAACGACACCATCGCCTACAACATCCGCTACGGCCGCCCCTCGGCGAGCGACGAGGAGGTGCGCGACGCGGCGCGGCTCGCCCAGATCGCGGGCTTCGTCGAGAGCCTGCCGAAGGGCTACGAGACGGAGGTCGGCGAGCGCGGGCTGAAGCTCTCGGGCGGCGAGAAGCAGCGCGTCGCCATCGCCCGCACCATCCTGAAGGCGCCGCCGATCCTGGTGCTCGACGAGGCGACCTCCGCCCTCGACACCCGGACCGAGCAGGAGATCCAGGCGGCGCTCGACCAGGTCTCGGTGAACCGCACCACCGTGGTCGTCGCGCACCGGCTCTCGACCGTCGTGAAGGCGGACGAGATCCTGGTGCTCGAGCAGGGCCGCGTCGTTGAGCGCGGCACCCACGCGGCGCTCATCGCGGCGGACGGCCTCTACGCCACCATGTGGCGCCGCCAGCAGGAGGCGCGCGAGGCCGGGGAGAGCGACGCCGGGAAGAGCGCGGACGCGGTGGTGGAGCCAGAAACCGCCGACCGCGCTGCCCTCGAAGAGGCGCCGGAGACCGTCGCCTGACGCAACGGCAACGGCGCGGGCGCGGCCGGCAGACGATCGGCGCCGGCCCCTTTTCGTGGCCGACACCGTGCAGGATGCCGCCCCCCGCGGGCGCGCGCGTCAGCGCGGGATGACGAAGACCTGGCCCGGATAGATGAGGTCCGGGTCGCGGATCTGCTTGCGGTTCGCCCGGTAGATGGCGGTGTAGCGGACACCGGCGCGCTTGCCGTAGTAGCGCTCCGCCAGCGTCCAGAGGTCGTCACCCTTGCGGATGCGGATCTTGCGCGTGGCGCTGGCGGCCGCCGGGACCGGCTTGGCCGTCGCGGCCGTGGCAGTCTCTGCCGGAGCGGGGCTGACGCCGGTGTCGGCTGATGCGGCCGGGGCGGCTGGAAGCGCGACCGCCGGCGCTGCGGGCGTCGCCGGAGCCGAGGCGATCTCTGCCGCCGACAGAACCTCGAACGGCACCGCCGCGCGGGCGACCACGGCACCGGTGGCCGGGTCCACCTGGTCGGCGCGCACGGTATGGTCGCCGGCGTCCACGGGGTGGCGGCCGGTGAAGGTCCAGCGGCCGGCGGCGTCGGCCACCGCATCGCCGACCGGCGCGTCGTTGACGTAAACCCGCACCGTCGCGCCGGGCAGGCTCGCGCCGGCGACGGTGAGACGGTCGCCGTCCTTCTCGACGAGGCCGACGGCGAGCCCCGTGATGGCCGGGATCGCAGCGGCCGGACCCGCCTGCGGCGCTGCAGCGGCCGTACCGGTGGCGGTTCCCCCTTCGCCGGCGAACGGCTGGGCCCACGCCGGCGGCGGGGCGGCGGCAGCGTCCCCAGCGCCGGCGGGTGCCGGGGTGGCGGCGACTGGTGGCGCACCGGTGCCGGTCGTGGCGGCGCCGGCGGACAGGGTCGCGGTCGAAGCCGTGGCGGTGCCGGCGGCCGGGCTGTCTCCTGCCCCCTCGCCCGCCTGACCGGCCGCGGGCGTGCTTGACGCGGCGGCGACGGCGGTGGCCGGCGCCTCCGGCTGCTGCAGCACCCTCGTGGGCGCGTTCGGGGACATCAACGCCACCATCGGCGGCTCGGTCTTCGCCTGGGGGATCGAAATGGCGATCCGGTCCACGGATTCCACCTGGCGGGCACCGTCCGGCGTCGCCCCGACGACCGTGATCACGTATTCGCCCGGACCGAGGGGCCGCTCAAGGGTGATCACCCACTCGCCGCTGTCGTTGGCGCGGGTGCGGCCGATCTCCTGGCCGTTGGCGAAGAGGGCGATGACCATGCCGGGCTCGGAGCGACCGGCCATGACGGCCTCGCCGCCCGGCTCCACCCGCACGATGTCGAAGCTCGGCACACCCGGCTCGGATGGCACGACCGGCTCGGGCTGCGAGATGGTCTCTTCCGGCGTGGCGGCGGTCGTCGCGGCGGTGCCGGCGTCTGTCCCGGCCGCGCCCTCGGTGGCCGGGGCATCACCGGCGGCCGTGCCATCCGCCGCCGTTGACGCGCCGTCGGGGGCCGCACCGCCGTCCGGGCCGGCGGTGGATCCGGGGGTGCCCGTCTCGCCGGCCGTCCCGTCGGCGCCGCCAGCCGCGGGGCTGTCCGCAGCAGGCGCGTTCGCTGCGGAGTCGGCCGGGATGTTGCCGCCGGAAGCTGCGTCGCCACCCGAAGGCGCGGCGCCCGAGGGAGCGGCCGGCGTGGTGCCCGCCGCCTCGCCTGCCGCTGTGGGGGCTTCCGTTGCGGGAGTTTGCGTGGCGGGGGCGGCGGCGACCGCGGCGGCGCGCTCGGCGTCCTGCCGTTCGTGCTCGCGGTAGAGCAGGTAGCCGCCTCCGCCGACGAAGACGAGGAGCAGGACGAGGCCGAGGAGCCGGCGCGAGGTGCCCATAGGTAGTCCGCCCGAAGTTCACGCCGAGGCCGGACCGCGCCGCACCGGGCGGCGGGCGTCTCCGGCCGGCCACTGAGACGCCGCGGCACCGGCCACCCGCGCCCCGGGGCGAATCGGCGGGCGTTTCGGGCGGCGGCATCCGCTCCCGCCTCGATATACGCGATGGTGCGCCTCAGCAAGCAAACGCGCCGGCGGCACTGGAAAACATGGCAGCAGTGTGACGGGGACGCCACGAGCCAGCTCGGCCGCGTGTAAGCCGGTGGCGGAGCGGAGCATGCCTGACCCGGCGACGCGGTCCGACGCGAACGTTGCGGGCCGGCGGCCGATCCGCTATGAGAACCGTGGCCGACGCTGAGCCCCTCCGGGGGCGCTGGCGCAGAGGCACCCGTAGCTCAGCTGGATAGAGCGTTGCCCTCCGAAGGCAAAGGTCACACGTTCGAATCGTGTCGGGTGCGCCATCTCTCTCGGCGGGTTAGTCGGCTCTCGCGCCCCCTTGTCTTCATCTCCCTCGAATGAGCCACCGGGGAGGGCGGCGGATGCTGTGCTGGTGAGGCGACGGCGTGCTGAAACCTCGGGCGTCGAACGGTAGCGGCCGCAGACTGGTCCGACGCGCCTTGTCCCAGCCCCTGCCTCTTCCCCCTGCCCCCTTCGCCCGTCAGGCGAGCTCGCGCATCACCTTGTAGAGCGCTGCCTTCGCCTCGAAGCCGATGCCGGGAATGTCCGGCAGGGCGACGTGGCCGTCCTTCACCGCAATCCCATCCGCGAAGCCGCCGAACGGCTGGAAGACGTCGGGGTAGGATTCGTTGCCGCCAAGGTGCAGGCCGGCAGCGATGTTGAGCGACATCTGGTGGCCGCCGTGCGGCACGACGCGGCGGCTCGACCAGCCGAGGTCGGCGAGCACGTCGAGGGTGCGCAGATACTCGACCAGGCCGTAGGAGAGCGCGCAGTCGAACTGCAGGAAGTCGCGGTCCGGCCGCATCCCGCCGTGGCGCAGGAGGTTGCGGGCGTCCTGGTGGGAGAACAGGTTTTCTCCCGTCGCCATCGGCCCATCATAGTGTTCGGCGAGCGCGGCCTGCAGCGCATAGTCGAGCGGGTCGCCGGCCTCCTCGTACCAGAACAGACCATAGGGCTTCAGCGCCTCGGCATAGGCGATCGCGGTCTTCAGGTCGAAGCGGCCGTTCGCATCGACGGCGAGGTAGCGGCCTTCTCCCACCACCTCGAGCACGGCCTCGATGCGGGCGAGGTCCTCGGCGAGCGGCACGGCGCCGATCTTCATCTTCACGACCCGGTAGCCGCGGTCGCGATAGGAGCGCATCTCGTCCTGGAGCTTGCCGTGGTCCTTGCCGGGATAGTAGTAGCCGCCGGCAGCGTAGACCCAGACCTTGTCGTCGGCGACGCCGCCGCGGTAGCGGTCGGCCAGCAGCCGGTAGAGCGGCTTGCCGGCGATCTTCGCCACCGCGTCCCACACCGCCATGTCGATGGTGCCGACGGCCACTGAGCGCTCGCCGTGGCCGCCCGGCTTCTCGTTCGTCATCAGCGTCTTCCAGATGGCGAACGGGTCGAGGTTGTCGTTCGCCTGGTCGACCAGCGTCGCCGGGTCGGCCTCGAGCACGCGGTCGATGAAGCGGTCGCGCATCAGCGCGCCCTGGCCGTAGCGGCCGTTGGAGTTGAAGCCGTAGCCCACCACCGGCCGCCCGTCCCGGACGACGTCGATGACCACCGCCACGACCGAGCAGGTCATCTTCGAGAAGTCGATGTAGGCGTTGGCGATCGGCGAGGCGATCGACACCGTCTTCTCGCGGATGTCGGTGATGCGCATGCTCGGTCTCTCCTCCGACGCGGTCCTCAGGCGGTGATGGCGGCGGCGATCGCCTTGCCGCAGGCGACCGTGTCGGCGGTGCCGCCGAGGTCGCGGGTGCGCGTGGCCGGGTCGATCAGCGAGGCCTCGATGGCGCGCATCACGGCGGCGGCGGCCTCCGGGTGGCCGAGGTGGTCGAGCATCATGGCGCCGGCCCAGATCTGGCCGATCGGGTTGGCGATGCCCTTGCCGGCGATGTCCGGTGCCGAGCCGTGCACCGGCTCGAACAGCGACGGGAAGCGGCGCTCCGGGTTGATGTTGCCGGAGGGCGCGATGCCGATGGTGCCGGTGCAGGCCGGGCCGAGATCCGACAGGATGTCGCCGAAGAGGTTCGAGGCCACCACCACGTCGAAGCGGTCGGGGTTGAGCACGAACTGCGCCGTCAGGATGTCGATGTGGTACTTGTCCCACGTCACGTCGGGATAGGCTTTCGCCATCTCGACCACCCGCTCGTCCCAGTAGGGCATGGTGATGGCGATGCCGTTCGACTTGGTGGCGGAGGTGACGTGCCGGCGCGGCCGGGTCTTCGCGAGTTCGAAGGCAAAGCGCAGGATGCGGTCGACGCCGGTGCGCGTCATCACGGTCTCCTGCAGGACGATCTCGCGGTCGGTGCCGGGAAACATCTTGCCGCCGACCGACGAGTACTCGCCCTCGGTGTTCTCGCGGACGACGTAGAAGTCGATCTCGCCGGGCTTGCGGCCGGCGAGCGGCGACGGCACGCCCGGCATCAGCCGCACCGGCCGCAGGTTGACGTACTGGTCGAAGTCGCGGCGGAACTGGATCAGCGAGCCCCACAGCGACACGTGGTCGGGCACGGTGGCAGGCCAGCCGACCGCGCCGAAGAAGATCGCGTCGTGGCCGCCGACCTTGGCTTTCCAGTCGTCCGGCATCATCTGGCCGTGCTCGGCATAGTAGTCGCAGGAGGCGAAGTCGAACGGCTCGAGCTCGAGGCCGATGCCGAAGCGGTCCGCCACCGCCTCGAGGGTGCGCACGCCCTCCGGAACCACTTCCTTGCCGATACCGTCGCCGGGGATGACGGCGACGCGGAGCGTGTTGGGCTGCATGGGCTTTTGTCCTGGAAGAGCGTGGGGAGGGAGGAGGCGGAGGGCTCAGTCGTTGGCGCCGCGGACGGCGGCGATGACGGCGTCGGTGACCGCGCGTGTGGTAGCACGGCCGCCGAGGTCGGGCGTGTGGAGCGCCGGATCAGCCGTGACGCGCTCGACGGCCCGCATCAGGCGGGCGGCGGCGGCTGGCTCGCCGAGGTGCTCGAGCATCATCGAGGCGGTCCAGAAGGTCGCGACCGGGTTGGCGATGCCCTTGCCGGTGATGTCGAAGGCGGAGCCGTGGATCGGCTCGAACATCGACGGGAAGCGCCGCTCCGGATTGAGGTTCGCCGTCGGCGCGATGCCGAGCGAGCCGGCCAGCGCCGCCGCGAGGTCCGAGAGGATGTCGGCGTGCAGGTTCGTCGCCACGATGGTGTCGAGCGTCTCCGGCCGCAGCGTCATGCGCATCGTCATGGCGTCGACCAGCATCTTGTCCCACGTCACGTCCGGAAACTCGCCGGCCACCTCGGCGGCGATCTCGTCCCACATCACCATGCCGTTGCGCTGGGCGTTAGACTTGGTGACGACGGTGAGGAGCTTGCGCGGCCGCGACCGCGCCATCGCGAAGGCGAAGCGCATGATGCGCGTCACGCCGGCGCGGGTGAAGATCGACACCTCGGTCGCCACCTCCTCCGGCAGCCCGACGTGCGAGCGGCCGCCCTGGCCGGCATATTCACCCTCCGAGTTCTCGCGCACGATCACCCAGTCGAGGGCGCCGTCCTTCAGGTCGCGCAGCGGGCTGCGGATGCCCGGCAGCACCCGCGTCGGCCGCACGTTGGCGTACTGGTCGAAGGGCTGGCAGATGGCGAGGCGAAGGCCCCACAGGGTCACGTGGTCCGGCACGTCCGGCGCGCCGACGGCGCCGAACAGGATGGCGTCGACGTCGCGGATCCGGTCGAGCCCGTCGGCCGGCATCATCCGGCCGTGGCGGTGGTAGTAATCCGAGCCCCAGTCGTGGGACTCGACCGCGAAGCGGAAGCCGCCGTCGCGCTCGGCGAGCGCCTCGAGGACCTCGAGCCCGGCGGCGACGACTTCCTTGCCGATCCCGTCACCGGGAATGGCGGCGATGCGATAGTGCTTCATGGGATACTCACTCGATGGCCGGTCGGCGTGCCGGCTCAGATCAGCAGGCCGGATGGAAGGCGGATGAGCAGCACGTCCGCCATCAGAAGGTAGAAGCAGGTGACGATCAGCGCGGCGCTGACGGCGTGGATGACGACTGACCGCACCGGCATCCGCTCATGCGACGCGAGCACGATGAGGAGCAGGAACGCCAGCAACGCGGCGGTGGCGAAGCCGAGCACCGGGATCGCCGCCACCCACAGCGCCATCACCACGACGGTGCCGATGCGGCGCACCACCGATCCCTCGTCGCGCTTCTGCCGCGGGCCCGAGCGGCGCAAGAGGTTGATGGCGACGAGCACCAGCGAGAACGCCACCAGCGCGACGCAGATGGTGCGCGGGAACACCGAGCCGAGCGCCGTCATGTCGGCCGTCTGTAGGAACGCCCAGACGGCGAGCACGATCATCGCCACGCCGATCACCATGCCCGGCAGGTCGCGCGGGCTCTGCAGCAGGCCCGGCGGCTTGTCCGGTGCTTCGGTCGCCGCGGCGGGCGCCGCGACGTCCGGCCCCGTTGCCGCGGCCTTCGCCGCAGCGAGCTTCCGCCGGCGGGCGATGAGCGGATAGAGCAGCGTCAGCAGGGCGGCCGCGATGATGGCGATGCTGATCGGCCGGCCGAAGAACATGCCGAGCACGTTCTGCTGGGCGTTGCCGATCAGATAGCTCTGGACGAAGCCCTGTTCGGCGATCTGGCCGAGGACGAGCCCGAGCACGATCGGCGAGGGCTGGAAGCCGTAGCGGTCGAGGATCCAGCCGAGCACGCCGAGCGCCAGCATCACCTGGACGTCGTGCAGGTTGTTGTGGATGGCGAACGAGCCGATGACCGTCAGGAAGGCGATGGTCGGCACCAGCATCGACTTCGGGATGGTGGCGATCGACTTGTAGGCGTAGCGGCCGATCAGGAGCCCCGCCGGCAGCATCAGCACGGTGGCGATGATCAGGCCGAAGATGAAGGTGTAGACGATGTCGCCCTGCTGGGAGAACAGCGTCGGGCCGATCTTGATGCCCTGGACGAGCAGCGCACCCAGGATGATGGCGTCGGGCGGCGTGCCGGGAATGCCGAGCACCAGCGTCGGGATGAAGCCGCCGCCGACGGTGGCGTTGTTGGCCGTCTCGGTGGCGATGATGCCGTTCGGCTCGCCGGTGCCGAAGCGCTCGGGATGCTTCGAGCTGCGTCGGGCCTCCGAGTAGGAGACGAGGCCGGCGATCGAGCCGCCCGCCCCCGGCAGGATGCCAATGACGGTGCCGAGCACGGAACTCCGCACCAGGTTGACCTTGCTCGACAGCGCGATCCGCCATGCCTCGCCGAGGCGCAGGCCGCGCGATTCCGATTCCACCTGCAAATGTGGCGCCCGCGTCGCGACGAGGTCGATGATCACCGGGATGCAGTAGAGGCCGATCAGCGCCGAGACGATGTCGAAGCCGCCGAGCAGCGCCTGCGTGTTCATCGTGAAGCGGATGTCGCCGCCGACGACGGCGACACCGACCATCGAGAGGAGCAGGCCGAAGCAGCCGCCGATCAGCCCCTTGATGGTGTTGCCGACCGACAGCGCCGAGATCAGCGTCAGGCCGAACATCGCCAGCCAGAAATATTCCGGTGGGCCGAAGGCGAGCGCCACCTTGGCGAGCGGCGGGGCGAGCAGGAGCAGGAACAGCCCGCCGACGATGCCGCCAAACACCGAGGCGAGGGTCGCGAGGGTGACGGCGAGGCCGCCGTCGCCGCGCTTCGCCATCGGGTAGCCGTCGAAGGTCGTGGCGATCGACGACGGGGTGCCCGGCGTGTTGACGAGGATGGCGGCGAAGGCGCCGCCATAGATCGCGCCTGTGTAGATGGCGCCGAGGGCGATGAGCCCCGAGGCCGGCGCCATCGTGAAGGTGAAGGGGACGAGGACGGCCACGGCCATGGTCGCCGAAAGGCCGGGCAGCGCGCCGATGACCGTGCCGATCACCACCCCGCCGAGGGCGAGGAGGAGATTGAACGGCGTCAGCGCGTCGAGCAGGTAGCCGAGGATGTCCATGGGCGGCAGCCCCCGTCGCCGAACGGTCAGCGGTTGGCGATGCCGAGCTTTTCCGCGGCGGCGCGGTATTCGGCCTTCTTCTCCTCCATGAACGCCGGGATCTTCTCGTAGGGGATGTCGGTGAGGACGAAGCCGGCCTCCTCCATCTGCTTGATGAAGGCGGGATCGGCGTTGATCTCGCTGACGATCCCCGAGAGCTTCACCTTGATCTCTTCCGGGGTGGAGTTCGGCACGGCGATGCCGCGATAGGCGCCGCCGACGAGGTCGATGCCGAGCTCCTTGAAGGTCGGCACATCCGGGAAGGCCTTCACCCGCTCGTCCGCCGCCACCGCGAGCATGCGCATGCCCTCGCTGTTGTTGACGCCCGAGGTCACGTAGTTGAAGCCCGCCGTCGTCTGGCTGCCGAGGATCGCCGTCACCGCCGGGCCGGTGCCGCTGAACGGCACGTAGGTGGTCGTCACGCCGGCGAGCTCGTCGAAGCGCTGCTGGGCGAGATGGTTCGAGGAGTTCGAGCCGGAGCCGCTGAAGGTGACCGTGCCGGGGTTCGCCTTGGCGTAGTCGATCAGGTCCTGCAGCGTCTTGAACTCGCTGCTCGCCGGCACGAACACGGCGTCCGGCGTGTAGTGGAAGAAGTGCACGTGGGCGAGATCGTCGGTCTCGTAGCCGACGTCCTTCTCGATCGGCTGCAGGATGGTGTGGGGAAGGTTGGTGCCCATCATCGTGTAGCCGTCGGCGTCCATGCCGTTCAGTTGCGACCAGGCCTGCGCGCCGCCGGCGCCCGCCATGTACTGGATCACCACCGGCTGCCCGGTGATCTTCTCGAAGAAGGGCTGCTGGAAGCGGGCGGAGATGTCGGACTCACCGCCGGCGTTGAAGGCAATGATGTAGTTGATCGGCTTCTCGGGATACTCCGCCGCGGCGGGCGTTGCGAGAGCGGCGAGGGCGGCCGCGGCCGCGATGACGGTCTTGCGCATGGAGTTCCTCCGGTTCGTCGGTGCGTCGGTCCGCACCTTGTCTGGTTGTGGTTTGCCGTCGGCGAGGGTGTCGTGTGGGCGTCTCCTTGGGCCGTCGGCGTCATGCCGGCCGTTGCGGATCCGAACGGACCCCAGGCGGCGGTGGGAACCGGAGCCTAGCTTTTTCCCGACGCGACTATAATTTCTGCATTCTCATTTCATTATGTCGCGGGGGTTCATGATGACGACGGAGAGCGACCTCGCCTTCTTCGTGCTTCTGGCCCGCAAGGCGAACTTCTCGGCCGCCGCGCTCGAACTCGGCCTGTCGCCGCCGGCGGTGAGCAAGCGGCTCGCCCGGCTCGAGGACAGGCTCGGCGTCCGGCTCCTCCATCGCACCACCCGCCGCGTCAGCCTCACCGGCGAGGGCGAGCGCTACCTCAACAGCGCGATCGCGATCCTGCGCGACATCGAGGAACTGGAGGGCGGCATCGCCAGCGCCCGCGAGGTGCCGCGCGGGCTCTTGCGGATCAACGCCACCTTCGGCTTCGGCCGCGAGCACATTGCGGCGGTGGTGTCGGCCTTCGCCCACCAGTATCCGGAGGTCGAGGTGCAGCTCGTCCTCACCGACGCGGCGATCAACCTCGTCGAGGAGGGCTTCGACCTCGGCATCCGCTTCGGCAGCCAGCCGAGTTCGCGCCTCACGGCCCTGAAGCTGCAGCGCAACCGCCGCTTCATGTGCGCCGCGCCGAGCTATCTGGAGCGCGCCGGCATGCCGAAGCGGCTCGACGATCTCGCCAACCACAACTGCATCGTGCTGCGGCAGGACCGCGAGAGCTACGACGTCTGGCGCTTCCAGAGAGGCGGCGCCACCGAGACCGTGAAGGTGCGCGGCACCCTCTCCAGCAACGACGGCCAGATCGCCCTCCAGTGGGCGCTCGAGGGCCACGGCATCATGCTGCGCTCGGAGTGGGACATCGGCCACCACGTTCGCGAGGGCCGGCTGCGCCTCGTGCTGCCGCGCTTCGTGCAAGCCGACGCCGACGTCTACGCCGTCTATCCGGAGCGGCTCAACCTCTCGGCCAAGGTGCGGGTGTTCCTCGACTTCCTCTCCCGCGCGCTGCGCGAGCGCGCCCGCTGGACGCTGCCGGCGGGAACGGACGGCTCTTCCGCCGGAAGCGGCCCCCCTCGCCGCCGGCTTCCACCGAAGGCGACATGATTCAGATGTGCCGGAAATTGCCCCTCTGAAACAGTCGTTGCATCGACCGGCGTGAGGTGCAAGGCTTGCCGTCATGGAGCACGGGCCCCTCGCAGACCAGATCGTCCGGGCGTTCGACGGGCTGTCGGCGCAGCTGCAGACGGCGGCGCGCTTCATGCTCGACCGGCCGCGCGACGTCGCGCTCCTGTCGATGCGCGAGCAGGCACGACAGGCCGGCGTGCAGCCGGCGACGATGACCCGCCTCGCCAAGCAGCTCGGCCTCGCCGGCTACGACGAGGTGCGGGCGCTCTATGCGGCGGCGCTGCGCGGCGGCCACGCGGGCTTCGCCGGACCCGCCGGTGCCCAGGTTGCCCGCCAGAAGATGCGGGGCGACCGCGACCTCGCCGCCGGCATGCTCGCGTCCATCGGCCGGCAGGTGGAGCGGCTCGCCGAGACGGAGGCGCTCGACCAGATCCTCGCGGCCGCGGCGGCGATCGCGGCGGCGCGCCGGGTCTACTGTCTCGGCCTGCGCTCGAGCCACTCGGCCGCCTGGCAGCTGCACTACGTGCTGTCGCTCATCGGCGAGCGCTCGGTGCCGCTCGACGGCATCGGCGCGACCGGTGCCGACCCCCTCGCCCACGCCACCGCCGAGGACGTCCTCTTCGTCGTCAGCGTCCGCCCTTACACGCGCCTGACGATCGACCTCGCCGAGCATGCCGCCGCTCAGGGCGTCGGCATCGTCGCCGTCACCGACAGCGCGGTGGCACCGCTCGCCGTCATCGCCCGCCACGTCATCGTGGTGCCGACCGACAGCCCGTCGTTCTTCCACGCGATGGCGCCGTGCTTCGTCGTCACCGAGGTGCTGGGCGCCCTCGTCGCCGGCCGCGGCGGCACGGAGGCGCTGGCGGCGCTGCGCCATGTCGACGCCCACCTCGCCGCCCTCGACACGCACCTGACGCCCCGACAGACGAAGAAGCTTCCATGAGCCACATCCTGCACCGGACGACCAACGCCACTCTGCCCGTCGCCGTCGGCGGCAGCGGCATCGAGCTCGTCGACAGCGCCGGCAAGCGCTACATCGACGCCTCCGGCGGGGCGGCCGTCTCGTGCCTCGGCCACGGCCATCCCGACGTGCTCGCCGCCCTCCACCGGCAGCTCGACACCCTCGCCTACGCCCACACCGGCTTCTTCACCACCGAGGTCGCCGAGCGCCTCGCCGACCGGCTCGTCGAGGACGCACCGGCGGGCCTCGACCACGTCTATCTCGTCAGCGGCGGCTCGGAGGCCGTCGAGGCAGCGCTCAAGATGGCGCGCCAGTACTTCGTCGAGATCGGCCAGCCGCAGCGTCGCCACGTCATTGCGCGCCGGCAGAGCTACCACGGCAACACCCTTGGCGCGCTGGCGGCGGGAGGCAACGAGTGGCGGCGCGCCCCGTTCGCGCCGCTGCTGATCGAGACCCGCCACATCGACCCCTGCTTCGCCTACCGCCTGCAGACGCCGGGCGAGAGCGACGAGGCCTATGCCGCGCGGGCGGCGCAGGCGCTCGAGGACGAGATTCAGTCGCTCGGCCCGGAGACGGTGATGGCCTTCGTCGCCGAGACGGTGGTCGGCGCGACCGCCGGTGCGGTGCCACCGGTGGCCGACTACCTGCAGCGCATCCGCGCGATCTGCGACCAACACGGCATGCTGCTGATCCTCGACGAGGTGATGTGCGGCATGGGCCGCACCGGGACGCTGCATGCCTGCGAGCAGGACGGCGTCGTGCCCGACCTCCTGACGATCGCCAAGGGGCTCGGCGGCGGCTACCAGCCGATCGGCGCCGTTCTCCTCGGCCGGCACATCTTCGACGCCTTCGCCGGCGGCTCGGGCTTCTTCCAGCACGGCCACACCTACATGGGCCACCCGATGGCGGCTGCGGCGGGCCTCGCCGTGCAGGAGGTGCTGCATCGCGACGGCCTCCTCGCCAACGTGGTCTCGATGGGCGAACGGCTGCAACGGCGGCTCGTCGAGCGCTTCGGCAACCATCACCACGTCGGCGACGTTCGGGGTCGAGGGCTGTTCCGTGCCGTCGAGCTCGTCGCGGACCGCGGCAGCAAGGAAGCGTTCGATCCCGCACTGAAGCTGCACGCCCGCATCAAGCGCGAGGCGATGGCACGGGGCCTGATGGTCTACCCGATGGGCGGAACGATCGACGGCGTCCGCGGTGATCACGTGCTCATCGCACCGCCGTTCATCGCGGGTCCGGCCGACGTCGACGCCATCGTCGACCGGCTCGGCGAGGCGGTGGACGCCGCCCTCGCCACCCCCGGGATCGGTCGTGCCGCGTAAGGCCCGGGCAACAGAGATCAACCAGCAGAGAGGTGACAGGACATGAATAGAACCGTGAAGAGCTTCATCGCCGCGACGGCCCTGACCGTCGTGGCCTTGCCGGCCTCGGCGGCTGATCAGTTCATCACCATCGGAACGGGCGGCGTCACCGGCGTCTACTACGCCGTCGGCGGGGCGATCTGCCGGCTGATGAACAAGGACCGCAAGACCACCGGCATCCGCTGCTCGACGGAGTCCACCGGCGGCTCGGTGTTCAACACCAACGCCATCCAGACCGGCGACCTCGACTTCGGCATGGCCCAGTCGGACGTGCAGTTCCAGGCCTACGAGGGCACCGGCAACTTCGACGGCAAGCCGTTCAAGGAGCTGCGCGCGGTGTTCTCCGTCCATCCGGAGCCGTTCACCGTGGTGGCTCGCCCCGATGCCGGTGTCACCACCTTCGAGGACTTCAAGGGCAAGCGCTTCAACGTCGGCAATCCCGGCTCCGGCACGCGCTCCTCGATGGAGGAGCTCCTGAAGGAGATGAACTGGACCATGGCCGACTTCGCCATGGCCGCCGAGCTGAAGGCCGACGAGCAGGGCGCGGCGCTCTGCGACAACAAGATCGACGGCTTCTTCTATGCGGTCGGCCATCCGTCCGCGGCGATCCAGGACCCGACCACCGCCTGCGAAGGCAAGCTGATCCCGCTCACCGGCCCGGCCGTGGAAGCCCTGGTCGCCGCCCATCCCTACTACTCGGTCGCGACGATCCCCGGCGGCATGTACGCCAACAACCCCGACCCGACTGAGACATACGGCGTCCGCTCGACGCTCGTCACCAACGCCTCGGTGCCGGACGAGGTGGTCTACACGCTGACGAAGGCCGTCTTCGAGAACTTCGACGACTTCAAGAAGCTGCACCCCGCCTTCGCCAACCTCGATCCGAAGGACATGGTCAAGGCCGGCCTGTCGGCGCCGCTGCATCCCGGTGCCGAGCGCTACTACAAGGAAAAGGGCTGGATGTAATTCCGGCCCCGACGGGGGCGCCCGCGCGGCGCCCCCGTTTCCCGAGCAGCCCGAGCAGCGGGAGTGTCGATGAGCGACCAGCGCCAGGCGGCCGGCACACCCCGCCCGATCGACGTCGACAGGCTGAACGAGATGGTCGCCGAGGCGGATTCCGGCGGCCGCAAGCCGGTCGGCGCCACCGCGGTGCTGATCTTCCTCGTCGCCCTCGCCTGGTCGCTGTTCCAGATCTGGTACGCCTCGCCGCTGCCCTACATCATCGGCTTCGGCGTCGTCAGCGACGGCATCGCCCGGTCGATCCACCTCGCCTTCGCGCTGTTCCTCGCGATGCTGACGTTCCCGGCCTTCCGCCGGTCGCCGCGGGACCGCATCCCCCTCGCCGACTGGGCGCTCGGCCTCGCCGGCGCCGCCTCGGCGCTCTACCTCGTCGTCTTCTACCGCGACATCGCCGCCCGCCCCGGCCTGCCGACCACCGCCGACCTCGTCGTCTCCGTCGCCGGGGTGCTGATCCTGCTCGAGGCGGCCCGGCGCGCCGTCGGCCCCGCCATCACGGTGATCGCCGGGCTGATGCTCGCCTACATCTTCATCGGCCCGCACATGCCGGGCCTCCTCGCACACAAGGGCGCCTCGCTGTCGCGGGCCGCCTCGCAGATGTGGCTGACATCCGAGGGCGTGTTCGGCGTCGCGCTCGGCGTGTCGACCAACGTCGTCTTCATGTTCGTGCTGTTCGGCACGCTGCTCGAGCGCGCCGGCGCCGGCGGCTACTTCATCCAGCTCGCCTTCTCGATGCTCGGCAAGTATCGCGGCGGTCCGGCGAAGGCGGGCGTCGTGGCGTCGGGCCTCACCGGGATGATCTCCGGCTCGTCGATCGCCAACGTCGTCACCACAGGCACCTTCACCATCCCGCTGATGCGCAAGGTCGGCTACTCGGCGACAAAAGCCGGCGCCATCGAGTGCGCCGCCGGCGTCAACGGCCAGATCATGCCGCCGGTGATGGGCGCGGCCGCCTTCCTGATCGCCGAATACGTCGGCATCTCCTATGCGGAGGTGGTGAAGCACGCCTTCCTGCCGGCGCTGCTCACCTACGGCTCGCTGTTCTACATCGTCGACATCGAGGCGATGAAGATGGGCCTGAAGGGCCTGCCGTCGCGACAGACCAGCCCGGCGATGCAGGTGATGCTGCGGGCCCTCATGGGCATCTGCGGCTTCATCATCCTTGCCGGCCTCGTCTACTGGGGCATCGGCTGGACGAAGGACGTCTTCGGCGACGCCGCCACCTGGATCGTCACCGTCGCCCTCGCCCTCGTCTATGTCGGCCTCGTCGCCTACCGGGCGCGCCATCCGGACCTTCCCCTCGACAGCCTGAAGGGCGACGTCCTCGAGATCCCGCACTTCGGTGAGACGGCGCGTACAGGCCTCCACTTCATCCTGCCGGTGGTGGTGCTGATCTGGTGCCTGATGGTGGAGGAGCTGTCGCCCGGCCTTTCGGCCTTCTGGGGCTCGGTGGCGCTCATGGTCCTCGTCGTCACCCAGCGCCCGCTGACGGCCGCCTTCCGCCGCGACCGCCACCTCGCGCCGCACTGGAAGCAGGGCGCGGTCGAACTCTTCGAGGGGCTGTCGGCCGGCGCACGCAACATGACCACCGTCGGCGTCGCCACCGCGACGGCCGGCATCATCGTCGGCACCGTCCTCCTCACCGGCGTCGGGCTGGTGATGACGGAAATCGTCGAGACCATTTCCGGCGGCAGCTTCGTGCTGATGCTGCTCCTCACAGCCGTCATCTGCATCGTCCTCGGCATGGGCATGCCGACGACGGCAAGCTACGTCGTCGTTGCGACGCTGATGGCGCCCGTGCTCGTCGACATCGCCGCCCAGAACGACCTCGCGGTGCCGCTCATCGCCGTCCACCTGTTCGTCTTCTACTTCGGGCTGATGGCCGACGTGACGCCGCCGGTCGGGCTCGCCGCCTATGCCGCCGCGGCGATCTCCGGCGCCGACCCGGTGAAGACCGGCGTGCAGGGCTTCAAGTACGAGGTCCGCACGGCACTGCTGCCGTTCATCTTCATCTTCAACAGCGGCCTCCTGATGATCGGCGTCGAGGGGCCGATCGACTTCATCGTCGTCGTCGGCTCCTCCACGCTGGCAATGGCGGCCTTCGTGGCGGCGACGCAGAACTGGTTCCTCGTCCGCAGCCGCTGGTACGAGACGGTGGCGCTGCTCCTCGTGACATTCACCCTCTTCCGGCCAGGCTTCTGGCTCGACCTTGTCGCCGATCCCTACAGCGAGATGCCACCGGCGGCGCTCGAGGAGCATGTCGCGGCGCTGCCGCCTGGCGGCGCGCTCAATCTCCGCCTCCTCACCTACAATCTCGACGGCGACGAGATCCCGCGGGTCGTCCGCCTGCAGGTCGGCGACGGCGCCACGGCGGCGGAGAAGCTGCGGGCGACCGGCCTGTCGCTGACGACGCTCGGCGACAGCGTCTCGGTGGGCCTCGTCCGGCCGAGCAGCCAGGCCGCGAAGTTCGGGCTTCAGCCGGGAGACGAAGTCGCCGAGGTGCTGGTGCCGGCCGACCGGCCCTCGCGCTACTGGTTCGCGCTGCCGGCGCTGCTGCTGTTTGCCGCCGTGACCCTGGCGCAGGTCCGGCGCCGCCGCCGGGCCGAGGTTCTCGCTCCCGCCTGAGGTGAGGGCACGCAGAGCCGCGGGGGGTGCCGCGACGCTCGACCCTTCCGCCGCCGCGGCGGATCAGTTAAGCCTCGGCTCCCCCGTTTCGCCGTCCGGCTGTCCCATGTCCCCCGCCCCGTCCGACTTCATCCGCCGCGCCCGCGACGGCGACGGCCCCGGCATCGCCCGGCTGATCGCCGGGGTCTTCGCCGAGTATCCCGGCTGCCTCTATGTCGAGGCCGAGTTCCCCGAGCTCGCGGCGCCCGATACCCACTATGCCGCTCGCGCTGGCGCGGTGTGGGTGGCCGAGGAGGCCGGCACGATTGTCGGCTCCTTTGCCGTCGCCGCGACGCGCGATCCGGCCGTGTTCGAGATCTCGAAGGTCTATCTCGCGGCGTCGGTGCGGGGCCGCGGCCTCGCGAAGGCGCTGCTCGGCCTCGCCCTCGACCACGCGCGGGCGCAGGGTGGCAGGAGCGTCCGCCTGTGGACGGACACCCGCTTCCTCGATGCGCACCGGTTCTACGCGGTGAACGGCTTCACCCGCGTCCCCGGCATCCGCTTCCTCGGCGACGAATCCGCCTCGTGGGAGTTCCCCTACGCCCGCGCGCTCGGCTGAGGGGAAGAAACCGTGAAACCGCTTCGCCACGACGTCTCGTTCGTGCCCCTCGCCGTCGCCGCCACCGGCATCGGCGTCTTCATCGGCATGGACGCCGTCATGAAGGGGCTCGTCGCCTTCTATCCTGTGCTGATGGCGGTGTTCCTGCGCTACGTCGCCGGCACGCCGATCGTCTGGGCGGTGTTCCTGCGCCGGCCGCAGCGCCTCGGGGCGCGCTCGATCGTCGCGAACGGCCTGCGCGGTGCGCTGATCGTCGTCGTCGCCTCGTCGTTCTTCTTCGCCGTGACGATCCTGCCGCTCGCCGACGTCATCGCGGTGAGCTTCCTCGCGCCCTTCTTCATCGCCATCCTCGGGCGGACGATGCTGAAGGAGCCGCTGCCACCGCGCGTGCTCGTCGGCCTCGGCATCGGCTTCATCGGCGTGCTCGTCATCCTGCACGGCCAGTTCGTCGTCGCGCAGCGCGAGAACGCGCCCCTCGGCTTCGCGGCGGCTCTCGTCAGCGCCGTGACCTACGCCCTCTCGAACGTTCTCGTCCGGCGTCAGTCGATGCACGACTCGGTCGAGGCGATGGTGATGCTGCAGACGACGGCAGCGGCGATCGTCCTCATCCCGTTCGGGATCGCTTTCTGGCAGCCGGTCGACCTCTCCCACATCCTGCTGTTCGCCCTCTGCGGCCTGCTCGGCACCGGGGGACAGCTGATGATGGCGTGGGCCCTGTCGCGCGCCCCGGCCTCGCGGCTCGCCGTGCTCGAGTACACCTCGTTCCTGTGGGCGGCGCTGTTCGGCTGGCTCGCCTTTGACGAAATTCCCACCGTCTCGACGATCGCCGGCGCCGCCATCATCATCGGCGCCTGCCTCGTCGCGCTGAAGCCGCCCGGCACATCGGCCCGCGGTCGCGCCTCGGCCCGCGCCACCATCGCCGCGGGGCGTGACCCGGCGGCGGAAGCCAAGCCATCCCCCGAAAAGCCGGACGGCGCGGACCGCTGAGCGATCCGCGCCGTCCGAAGATGTGCCACAGCCCCGGGCGGGGCCGCCCAATCAGGCGGCGAGCTTCGCCGCGATCTTGGCGACGTGGGCGCCCTGGAAGCGGGCGGCCTCGAGCTCGACCGGGCTCGGCTGGCGCGAGCCGTCGCCGGCAGCGATCGTCGAGGCGCCGTAGGGCGTGCCGCCCTTCACCTCGTCGACGCCCATCTGCCCCTGGAAGGCATAGGGCAGGCCGACGACCACCATGCCGTGGTGCAGGAGCACGGTGTGGAAGGAGAGGTTCGTCGACTCCTGGCCGCCGTGCTGGGTGGCGGACGAGGACATCGTCGAGCCGACCTTGCCGACGAGGGCGCCCTTCGCCCACAGCCCGCCGGTCTGGTCGAGGAAGTTCTTCATCTGGGCGGCCATCATGCCGTAGCGGGTCGGCGTGCCGAAGATGATGGCGTCGTAGTCGGCGAGCTCGTTCGGGTCGGCGACCGGCGCCGCCTGGTCGAGCTTGTAGTGGAACTGCTTCGCCACCTCGTCCGGGACGAGCTCGGGGACGCGCTTCACGGTCACCTCGGCGCCGGCCGAACGGGCGCCCTCGGCGGCCGCGTTCGCCATCTGCTCCATGTGGCCCCAGCTGGAATAATAGAGAACGAGCACCTTGGTCATCGCAGTCGGTCCTTCGGTCGCGCCGCATGGGAGGAATGGCGCGGCGGCGCACTCGACTTAATGCCCCGCCGCCGGCGCTGCAGCCGGGTTGACGCACTGTCGACCGCCGGAGCGACAATACGCTGCGGCCCGTCGGCGGATCATTGACGATCGCCGGGAGGCCCGAGTTGCAGGCCCGCCGTTGACAGCTGCACGGACCGTGCCTACATCCACGGGCGCTGGCACTCGCGTGAGGGGAGTGCTAGCAGCACGGGGGTTTCGGCCGTCCACCGGCTCGGCGCGACAAGCGCGGACGAGCGGCCGGGCCGGATCCGGATCGCAAATTCGAACGCAGAGAAAGAGCCAGCGATGAAGTTCCGTCCGCTGCACGATCGCGTCGTCGTCCGTCGCCTCGAGTCCGAGGAGAAGACCAAGGGCGGCATCATCATTCCGGACACCGCGAAGGAGAAGCCGCAGGAGGGCGAGGTCGTCGCCGTCGGCCCGGGTGCCCGCAACGACAAGGGCGAGCTCGTGAAGCCCGACGTCAAGGCCGGCGACAAGATCCTGTTCGGCAAGTGGTCCGGCACCGAGGTCAAGATCGACGGCCAGGACCTCCTCATCATGAAGGAGAGCGACATCATGGGCATCGTCGGCTGAGCCGGCGCCCGGATCGTCCCTCCCTTCTCTGACCGCAACGAAACATCAAAAGGACCGCATCCATGGCTGCCAAGGACGTGAGGTTCTCCTCCGACGCGCGCGACAAGATGCTGCGCGGCGTCGACATTCTCGCCAACGCCGTGAAGGTGACCCTCGGCCCGAAGGGCCGCAACGTCATCATCGACAAGTCGTTCGGCGCGCCGCGGATCACCAAGGACGGCGTCACCGTCGCCAAGGAGATCGAGCTCGAGGACAAGTTCGAGAACATGGGCGCCCAGATGGTGCGCGAAGTGGCCTCGAAGACCAACGACATCGCCGGTGACGGCACCACGACGGCCACCGTCCTCGCCCAGGCGATCGTCAAGGAAGGCGCCAAGGCCGTCGCCGCCGGCATGAACCCGATGGACCTGAAGCGCGGCGTCGACATGGCCGTCGTCGAGGCCGTCAAGGACCTCGAGAAGCGCTCCAAGAAGATCAAGACCTCCGAGGAAGTCGCCCAGGTCGGCACCATCTCGGCGAACGGCGCGCGCGACATCGGCGACATGATCGCCAGCGCGATGCAGCGGGTCGGCAACGAGGGCGTGATCACCGTCGAAGAGGCGAAGTCGCTCGACACCGAGCTCGAGGTGGTCGAGGGCATGCAGTTCGACCGCGGCTACATCTCGCCGTACTTCATCACCAACGCCGAGAAGATGATCGCGGAACTCGAGGATCCCTACATCCTCATCCACGAGAAGAAGCTCTCCTCGCTGCAGGCGATGCTGCCGGTGCTCGAGGCGGTGGTGCAGTCGGGCAAGCCGCTCGTCATCGTCGCCGAGGACGTCGAGGGCGAGGCTCTCGCGACGCTCGTCGTCAACAAGCTGCGCGGCGGCCTGAAGGTTGCGGCCGTCAAGGCGCCGGGCTTCGGCGATCGCCGCAAGGCGATGCTCGAGGACATCGCGGTGCTGACCAACGGCACCGTGATCTCCGAGGACCTCGGCATCAAGCTCGAGAACGTCACGCTCGACATGCTCGGCCGGTCGAAGAAGGTCTCCATCACCAAGGAGAACACCACGATCGTCGACGGCGCCGGCAAGAAGCGCGACATCGAGGGCCGCGTCGCCCAGATCAAGGCGCAGATCGAGGAGACGACCTCCGACTACGACCGCGAGAAGCTGCAGGAGCGGCTGGCGAAGCTCGCCGGCGGCGTCGCGGTGATCCGCGTCGGCGGCGCCACCGAGGTCGAGGTGAAGGAGAAGAAGGACCGCGTCGACGACGCCCTCAACGCCACCCGCGCGGCGGTCGAGGAAGGCATCGTCCCGGGCGGCGGCGTCGCCCTGCTGCGCGCCAAGAAGGCGGTCGGCAAGCTGAAGTCCGACAACCCGGACGTCGAGGCGGGCATCAAGATCGTGCTGCGCGCGCTCGAGGCGCCGATCCGCCAGATCGCCGAGAACGCCGGCGTGGAAGGCTCGATCGTCGTCGGCAAGGTACTGGAGTCCGGCGACACGATGGGCTTCGACGCCCAGAGCGAGACCTACGTCGACATGATCAAGTCGGGCATCATCGACCCGACCAAGGTCGTGCGCACCGCCCTCCAGGACGCCGCGTCGGTCTCCTCGCTGCTCATCACCACCGAGGCGATGGTGGCCGAGCTGCCGAGGAAGGACTCGGCCCCCGCGATGCCGGGCGGCGGCGGCATGGGCGGCATGGACTTCTGAGGCAAGTCCATCCCGGACGAGCGAAGACAAACGGAAGGGGCGGCCGCGAGGCCGCCCCTTCTGCTTTTCGAGCCGTTGCGGAAGGGCGGCTCCTGCCTCTCGCAATCAGGCCAGTCGAGCCGAGGCCTCCCGATGCCGGAAACTTGTCGCCGGACGGCAGCGGTTTCGCGCTAGCATCGCGACCGGTGCGCCGGAGCGTGTGACGGGGGACTGACGAAGAGCGCGTCGAGGAAGGCCGCCGCACGGCCGCCGCCATCATGGCGGGGCCGACGCGCGGCGTTTCGGACGGCGTTCAGGACGCGGGGTGGGTGCGGCGGAAGCCGGCCCGCAGCGGCGCGTCGGCGCCCCCCTGCGCGGCTCGGCCCCCGACCGGCACGTGCTCCGCCCGCGGCCGGCGCCGAAGCCTGGCGGATATCCTGGAGACCGTCGTCCATGCGCCTCATCGCCTCTCTCGCCGCCCCCCTCGCGCTCGCCTTCGCGGCCGCCTTCTCCCCGCCCGCCCTCGCCGGCGCCGAGGGCACCTACAACGTCGTCGGCACCAACCCCGGCGGCCAGGGCGGCTACGCCGGGACCGTGACCGTCCAGAAGGTCGGCGAGAACGTCTTCTCCCTGCAGTGGTCGATCGGCAACAACCAGGCCATCGGCACGGCCGTCGGCGACGACGACTTCCTCTCCGTCGGCTACAAGTCCGGCGACAACTTCGGCGTCGCCCTGTTCATCCGCGACGGCGAGCAGTGGGACGGCGTCTGGACCTATGGCGGCGGCACCGAGATCGGTCAGGAGACCTGGGCGCCGCAGTGAGGTGAGACACTCGCCGTCGCCGGGCGCCCGCGCCCGGCGACGAGCCCCCCTTGTCCCGCCGACCTCAGCGATTTCTTTTGCGGTGCAATAGTCTCGGCACCGTCCGCCCAAAGTCTAGGGCGACCCTTTGCCGGAGCGATGGTAGCTTTCGTTCAGAGCGTGCCGAACCGTGCGCGCGAATCAAGAACGAGGATCCCTGATCGAGGGATCCGGTCCCGGAGGAAGCGGCCGCCGCCTGCGTTTTCGCAGAGCGGTGAGGCGTGCCCGAGCACGAGGGGGAGACTGCAGATGCAATCGACAAACGATGTCGCCTGGTGGTCGAAGACCAGGACCCTGATGATCACCAGCCTGGTGATCTGGGTCATCTTCGGCTTCGTCATCCACGCCTTCGTCAGGCCGCTGAACGAGATCGTCATCGCGGGCTTCCCGCTCGGCTTCTACATGGCCGCGCAGGGATCGCTCATCGTCTTCGTCGTGCTGATCTTCTGGTTCTCGGCGCGACAGGACTCGATCGACCGTGAATTCGGCGTCGCCGAAGACGACTAAGGCTGGGGAGGACCATCGGCATGGCTACGCAATCGTCCGGCGGTGACTTCACCGACAATCTCGGGAAGGTCTACGGCCTCTACACCGGCGGCTTCGCCGCCTTCGTCATCCTGCTGGCGATCCTGGAGCAGCTCGGGCTGCCGAACCAGATCATCGGCTATCTCTTCGTCTTCTTCACGCTGGCGGTCTACGCCGGCATCGGCGTGCTCTCGCGCACCATGCAGGTGTCCGAGTACTACGTCGCGGGCCGGCGCGTGCCCGCCCTCTACAACGGCATGGCGACGGCCGCGGACTGGATGTCCGGCGCCTCCTTCGTCGGCATGGCCGGCACGCTCTTCCTGCTCGGCTACGACGGCCTCGCCTTCGTGCTCGGCTGGACCGGCGGCTACGTGCTGGTGGCGACGCTCGTCGCGCCATACCTGCGCAAGTTTGGCGCCTACACCGTCCCCGACTTCCTGTCGGCGCGGTTCGGCGGCAACTTCGCCCGCTTCCTCGGCATCATCGTGCTGTTCTGCTGCTCCTTCACCTACGTGGTGGCGCAGATTTACGCGACCGGCATCATCGCCTCCCGCTTCATTGGCATGTCGTTCGAGGTCGCGGTGTTCGTCGGCCTCCTCGGCATCCTCCTCTGCTCGCTGCTCGGCGGCATGCGGGCGGTGACGTGGACGCAGGTCGCCCAGTACATCGTGCTGATCATCGCCTACCTGATCCCGGTGGTCTGGCTCTCCGCCGAGCGCTACGGCATCCCGATCCCGCAGCTCACCTACGGTCAGGCGCTCCAGGAGATCGGCGCCCTCGAGCAGCAGATGCTGCAGAACGGCCTCGCCACCGGCGAGAAGCTGAAGATGCACATCGAGCCGTTCCTCACCTACAGCCCGCTCAACTTCTTCGGGCTCATCCTCTGCCTGATGGTCGGCACCGCCTCGCTGCCGCACATCCTGATGCGCTACTTCACCACCCCGAGCGTCCGTGACGCGCGCAAGTCGGTGGCGTGGTCGCTGCTCTTCATCTTCCTGCTCTACTTCACCGCGCCGGCCTATGCGGCCTTCGCCAAGCTGGAGGTCTACCAGAACGTCATCGGCGCCAGCCTCGACGCGCTGCCGGCCTGGATCTACACCTACGGCAAGATCGGCCTCGTGAAGGTCTGCGGCGTCGACGCGGCGACGGTGGAGGCGATCAAGACCGCCTGCGCCGGCATCGAGGGCAACACCGGGGTGCTCCGCTTCCCGGATCTCTCCATCAACGCCGACACGATCGTCATCGCGACGCCGGAAATCGCCGGCCTGCCCTACGTCATCGCCGGCCTCGTCGCCGCCGGTGGCCTCGCGGCGGCGCTGTCGACCGCCGACGGTCTGCTGCTCGCCATCGCCAACGCGCTGTCGCACGACATCTACTACAAGATGGTCGATCCGAACGCGCCGACGGTCCGGCGGCTGCTGATCGCCCGCATCCTGCTGGTGCTCGTCGCCATCGCTGCGGCCTGGGTCGCCTCGACCCGTCCGGCCGACATCCTGGCGATGGTGTCGTGGGCCTTCTCCCTCGCCGCGGCCGGCAACTTCCCGGCCCTGGTGCTGGGCGTGTGGTGGAAGCGGGCGACGTCGGCCGGTGCCATCGCCGGCATCATCGCCGGCTTCGGCATCACGCTGCTCTACCTCCTGGTGACGCGCTACTACCCGGTCTTCGGCGTCGAGGTGCTTGGCATGACCTCGCTGCTGAACCCGGTCACGGGTGCACCGGTGGTGGACGTGGCGGCGGCGCTCTCCGATCCGGCCACGGCCTTCGCCAAGCTGCACTCCAAGATCGGCTGGTTCAACGTGAACAACATCTCCTCGGCGCTGTTCGGCCTGCCGGTCGGCTTCCTGGTGATGATCATCGTCAGCCTGCTGACCCCGGCGCCCTCGCGCGAGATGCAGGCCTTCATCGACGAGATCCGCAAGCCGCGCGGTCCGACGGTGATGCAGGAGAAGACGGCCTGATCGCCGCCTTCAGAAGGCGAGACGAAGACCGGCGGGGCCCTCACGGGCCCCGCCATTTTTCCACCGCCATTGCCGCCGCCGCGTCCGCATGCTTCAAGCGGCCGAGCGCCTCCCGCCGACGAGGATACGACCGCCGTGACGGATGCCGGCTTCTGGGACCTTTGGTACTTCCACGTCCCCAACTATCTCCTCGCCGCCCTGATGTATTCGCTGCTCGGGCGCCTGCTGCTGTCGTTCTTCTTCCCGCCGGAATCCCGCAACTACATCTTCCGCGCCTTCGTGCGCCTGACCGACCCGGTGCTCGCCGTGGTCCGGCCGATGACGCCGCACGCGGTGCCGTTCCTGCTCGTCCTCGTGTTCGCAACGCTCTGGCTCCTCGTGCTGCGCTTCGCTCTCCTGGCGATGCTGATCGGCTCGATGGCCTCCGGCTCCTGAGATAGGAAAGAGCCCGATGAGCCTGCAGCCCTACGCCATCCCCATCGCCGGCTTCGGCGCCCTCAACGGCATTTTCTCGCCGCTCCTGCCGCAGGTCGTCGCCGGGATGATCGTTCTTGCGCCCGGCTTCTTCGCGCCGAGCCCGCCGATCCTGTTCTTTGCCTCGTCGCTGGTGCTGTCGACCCTGACGATCATGGTCGCCGGGGTGCCCGCCGCCCTCTACGAGCGCTTCACCGGCGCCACCACCAGCACGCCCGTCTCGATGTGGATCTGGCTCGCCGTGACGGCGCTGCTGACGCTGCCGGCTATCAACACCTTCCTCGCCGTCGGGTTCTGACCGGCGGACCGAACGGCTCGCGGCGGCCGCCCCGGGCGGGCACAATCGGTTCGGGCCGTTGATTCGGCTCGCGCACCGAGGCCCGCACCCGAGACCGTCGCACCGGATGACCGCCTTCTTCGCCCCGTTCCGTGGCCGGCCCGTCCCCGCGCCGCCCGAGACCGAGACGCTCTGGCTCGAGCTCGACGGGCGCCGTGCGGCCGTGCGGCTGAAGCGCGACGCGCGCGCCCGGCGGCTGACGCTGCGCATCCCGGTGGCGAGCGAGCCGCCCGTGCTGACGGTGCCGGCGCGGACCCGGCGGGACGCCGTCGACGCCTTCCTCGCGGCCCACCACGGCTGGCTCGCCGCCCGCCTCGCCGACAGGCCCGAGCCCGTGCCGTTCCGGGAAGGGGCGGTCTTCCCGCTCCGCGGCGTCGATCACCGCATCGTCCGCGACGGGTCGCTGCGCGGCCGCACCCGCCCGGCGGCCGAGGCGGGCGAGCCCGTGCTCGTCGTCGGCGGGGCGCCCGAGCATACCGGCCGCCGCGTGCGCGACTTCCTGCGCGCCGCCGCGACGGAAGACCTCGAGGCCGCGGTCCGCCGCCATGCCGACACCCTCGGCACGCGGCCGACCTCGATCCGCGTGCGCGACACGGTCAGCCGGTGGGGCTCGTGCTCCGCCGATGGGGCGCTGTCGTTCTCCTGGCGCCTCGTGATGGCGCCGCCGGCCGTCCTCGACTATCTCGCCGCCCACGAGGTGGCCCACCTCGTCGAGATGAACCATTCCCCCGCCTACTGGCGCGTCGTCGACCGCCTGTTCCCCGCCCACCGGGCGGCGCGGGCGTGGCTGAAGCGGGAGGGCGCCCGCCTGCACGCGATCGGCGCGGATCCGGACGAGGCGGTGCCGGCACGGCCGGCGGGATGAGCCCCGGCGACATCCTCCTCCTGGTGCTGCCGTCCTTCGGCATCATCCTCGCCGGCTGGGCTGCCGCCCGCTTCCACATCCTCGCGGAGCCGGTCGGCGACGCCCTCGGCAGCTACGTCTTCACCATCGCCCTGCCGCTCCTCCTCGTGCGCACCCTCGCCAAGGTGGAGTTTCCGCCCGTCTCGCCGTGGCCGCTGTGGCTCACCTACTTCTCGGGCGTCATCGTCGCCTGGCTCGTCGGCGAAGTCCTCGTCCGCCGGCTCTTCGGCCGCGACGCGCGCTCCGGCGTCATCGGCGGCCTCTCCGCCTCCTTCTCGAACCTCGTCCTCCTCGGCATCCCGATCACCTTCACCGTCTATGGCGAGGAAGGGGCCGTGCCGCTCCTCCTCATCATCGCCGTCCACCTGCCGATCATGGCGATCGTCACGGCGGCCCGCTTCGAGGGGATCGAGGCGCGCGAGCGCGGCGGCGCCACCGACTGGGGCCGGCTCGTGCTCTCTACCCTGAAGCACATGCTGAAGAACCCGCTGATCATCGGCATCTACGGCGGGCTCGCGGTGAAGCTCACCGGCCTGCCGATCACCGGCGTGCCCGCCTCGATCATCGACCAGATCGCCAACACCGGCGTCCCCTGCGCCCTCTTCACCCTCGGTCTCGGCCTCAGGCGCTACGGCATCCGGGAGAACTTCACGGCCGGCCTGATGCTGACGGCCGTCAAGGTCGCGGTGCTGCCGACGGTGGTCTTCCTCGTCGCGACGCGCTTCTCCGGCATGCCGCCGCTCTGGATCGCGGTCGCGACGGTGTGCGCGGCCTCGCCGACGGGGGTGAACCCCTATCTCTTCGCCACCCGCCACGGCGCCGGCCACGGCATCGCCTCGAACACCATGACGATCGGCTCGATCATCGCCGTCGCCACGATGACGTTCTGGATGTGGGTGGTCGGCACCGGGTGAGGTCTCGGCCGCCAGGGCTCAAGCCGTCAGTCCGACCATCCGCCGGATGTCAGCCGGCGTCGCGCCGCCGGCACGCAAGTCGGCAAGGCTGGTGTCGCGGTTCGACTTCGCGAGCTTGCGGCCATCCGGCCCGACCACCAGCCGGTGGTGATGGTAGACGGGGGCCGGCAGACCGAGCAGGACCTGCAACAGGCGGTGCACCGCCGTCGCCGCAAAGAGGTCGCGGCCGCGGACCACGTGTGTGACGCCCTGCAGCGCATCGTCGACCACCACCGAGAGGTGGTAGCTCGTCGGCGTCTCCTTGCGGGCGAGGACGACGTCACCGAAGGCCTCCGGCCGCGCGGCGACCGTTCCGGTCTCGCCGGACGGTCCCTCCCCCGTCTCCGTCCAGGAGAGCGGTTCGGCGACGGCGGCGAGGGCGGCCGTCATCGCGAGCCGTGTCGACGCCGGCTCGCCCGCCGCGGCCCGCCGGGCGACCTCCTCCGGCGCCAGCAGCGCCCCGTCGCCGGCGAACAGCGGCACCCCGTCCGGATCGAGGGGCCACGCGGCCCCCTTCCCGGCCGCCGCCGCAGCCGCGGCGGCGATCTCGCGGCGCGTCGCGTAGGAGCGGGCCAGCAGCCCGCGCGCGGCAAGCGTAGCGAGCGCCTCCCGGTAGGCGCCGAAATGCTCGGACTGCCGCCGCACCGGTTCCTCGAAGGCGATGCCGAGCCAGGCGAGGTCCTCGCGGATCGCCGCCTCGTATTCCGGACGGCAGCGCTCAGTGTCGATGTCCTCGAAGCGCAGCAGGAACCGGCCGCCGGCCGCCCGCGCCCGCTCGAAGTTGAGGAGCGCCGACAGGGCGTGGCCGAGATGCAGCCGCCCGTTCGGGCTCGGCGCGAAGCGGAAGACCGGCCGGCTCACGCCGCGGCGCGGTCGCTGCTCGCGGCGAGTTCGGAGAGGAGGCTCGCCGCCACCGCGAGCTTCGCCACGCTGAGACCGCCGCTCGAGATCTCCGCCACCGCCCTCTCGATGCGCCCCGCCTGCGGGTTGTCGGCGAACCAGGCCTCGACCGCGGCCGCTCCGCTGCCGAGCCGGCAGGTCGCGCTGGCGATCTCGCGGACGGCGACGGTGACGCGATCGACCGCCTGGTCGATGGCGAGGCGGTCGAAATGGTCCGACACCGGCAGGGCGCGGGCGCCGATCGCGATCTCGTCGACGCGCAGACGCTCGGCGAGGGCGTAGAGCGCCGCGGCCGCGTCCCGGATGGCGACGCCACTGCGTTCGGCGACGAGAACGGCGTCGGGAGCGAGGATCAGCGCCGTCAGTCCGGACAGTTGCTCGGCGAGCCCGGCCGGAACCCCGCGCTGCACGAGTTCCATCGCCCGCTGCGAGCGGCGCGCCTCGAAGGCCGGCGGCAGGACGGTCTCGAGCCCCGCCGCGAGGTCGTCGATGCCGGCGCGGAAGCGGCCGACGGTGTCCTCGAGGCCGCGCGACAGCTCGACGTTGCGGAGGAACCACGCCGTCCGCGACGACAGCACGTCCTGGACGAGGGCGTAGAGCTCGAGCTGCAGCGCGCCGGGGATGCGGGTGTCGAGACCGTCGAGGGCCGCATTGATCTCGCCCATCCGGTAGCTGTCGAAGCAGGCGGCGAAGGCCGCCGCGATGGTGCCGACGTCGGCGCCGGTGTCGTCGGCGAGCCTCAGCGCGAAGGCCGGGCCGCCACGGTTGACGAGGGCGTTTGCCATCATCGTGGCGATGATCTCGCGGCGCAGCCGGTGGCCGGCGATGGCGCCGGCGAAGCGCTCGCGCATCGCCGCGGGGAAGTAGTCGAAGAGCTCCGCCCCGAGATAGGGATCGTCGGGAACACCGGAAGCCACGAGGTCGTCGAAGAGGGTGATCTTGGCGTAGGCGAGCAGGACCGCGAGCTCCGGCCGGGTGAGCCCGGCCCGGGCCCGGGCGAGTTCGGCGAAGGCGGCGTCGTCCGGCAAGAGTTCGACCGCCCGGTCGAGCAGGCCGCGCGCCTCGAGCGCGCGCACGAGCCGGTGGGCGAAGCCGAGGTTGTCCGCGGCGTGGAGTTCGGCGAGCGAGAGCGCGAGGGTCTGGTTGTAGTTGTTGCGCAGCACTAGGGCCGCCACGTCCTCGGTCATCTCGGCCAGGAGGGCGAGCCGCCCCGGCTCGTCGAGACGGCCCTCGCGGACCGGCTGCGACAGGGCGATCTTGATGTTCACCTCGACGTCCGAGGTGTTGACGCCGGCGGAGTTGTCGATCGCATCGGTGTTCAGCCGAACGCCAGCCCGCGCCGCCTCGATGCGGCCGCGCTGGGTGACGCCGAGGTTGGCGCCCTCGCCGATCACCTTCGCCCGGAGATCGGCGGCGGCGACGCGCACCGCGTCGTTGGCACGGTCGCCGACGTCGGCATCGCTCTCGCCGCGGGCCCGAACGTAGGTGCCGATGCCGCCGAACCACAGGAGGTCCACGGGCGCCTTCAGGATTGCCGAGATGACGTCGGCGGGCGCCGCCTGGGCGGTCTCGATGCCGAGCGCCCGGCGCACCTCGGGTGACAGCGGGATCGACTTCGCCTGGCGCGAGAACACGCCACCGCCCGCGGAGATCAGCGACCGGTCGTAGTCCTGCCAGCTCGAGCGCGGCAGCGCGAAGAGCCGCGCCCGCTCGGCGAGGCCCCTGGCGGCGTCGGGGTCTGGATCGAGGAAGATGTCGCGGTGGTCGAAGGCGGCGACGAGGCGGATCGCCGGCGACAGCAGCATGCCGTTGCCGAAGACGTCGCCCGACATGTCGCCAACCCCCGCGACGGTGAACGGCGTCGCCTGGATGTCGACGTCCATCTCGCGGAAGTGCCGCTTCACCGCCTCCCAGGCGCCGCGGGCGGTGATGCCCATCTTCTTGTGGTCATAGCCGGCCGAGCCGCCGGAGGCGAAGGCATCGCCGAGCCAGAAGCCGCGCTCGAGGGCGATGGCGTTCGCCGTGTCGGAGAAGGTGGCCGTGCCCTTGTCGGCCGCGACGACGAGGTAGGGATCATCGCCGTCGTGGCGGACGACCCGCGCCGGCGGCACCACGGCGTCGCCGTCGAGGTTGTCGGTGATCGACAGCAGCGTCGAGACGAAGATCTTGTAGGCCTCGGTGCCCTCGGCGAGCCACGCCTCGCGGCCGGCGGCAGGCGGCGGCAGGCGCTTCGGCACGAAGCCGCCCTTCGCGCCCACGGGCACGATCACGGCGTTCTTCACCTGCTGCGCCTTCACGAGGCCGAGCACCTCGGTGCGGAAGTCCTGCGGCCGGTCCGACCAGCGCAGGCCGCCGCGCGCCACCTTGCCGAAGCGCAGGTGGATACCCTCGACGCGCGGCGCGTAGACCCAGATCTCGCGGAACGGCCGCGGCGCCGGCATCTCGGCGACGGCATGGGAATCGAGCTTGAAGGCGAGGGTCTCCGGCGGCCGGCCGTCCTCGCCGTCGGCGAAGAAGTTCGTGCGCACGCACGCCGTCACGACGTTGAGGAAGCGGCGCAGGATGCGGTCGTCGTCGAGGCTGGCGACTGCCTCGAGGTCCGCCTCGATGCGCGCCCGCACCACCGCCTCGGCGTCCGCCCGGCTCTCGTCCGGGCGGTCGACGCCGAAGCGCACGTGGAAGAGCTCGACGATGCCGGCGGCGATCGCCGGGTGACGGCCGAGCGCGCCCCACAGATAGTCCTGCGAGTAGGGGATGCGCACCTGGCGCAGGTAGCGCGACAGGGCGCGCAGCATGGCGATGTCGCGCCAGCCGAGGCCGGCCGAGAGGATGAGGCCGTTGTAGCCGTCGCTCTCGGCGAAGCCGAACCACACAGCCATGAACATCGCCTCGAGCGGCGCGTCGAGGCGTTCCAGATCGACGGCGCCGCCGTCGGCGCGGTCGAGCGTCATGTCGTGCAGGTAGATCCGCCCCCGATCGTCACCCGGCCGGATGCGGAAGGTGCGCTCGTTGACGACGCGGAAGCCCATCGCCTCCACCACCGGCACCCGGTCGGAGAGCGGAATCGGCGCCTCGCGGTTGAAGAGCTTCAGCGAGACCCGGCTCTGCGGATCGCCGGCGCGGCGGTTGAAGTCGATCGCCGTGCGCCGCTCGCCCGTCAGCCGCTCGAGCACCAGGACGTCGGCGACCGCGTCGTCGGCCGCGTAGGTGTCGCGGTAGGCCATGCTGAACGCCTCGCCGTAGCGCTCCAGCAGATGGCGGGCATGTTGGCGATCGGCCATGGCGCCGAAGGCGCGGCGGAGGTCGTCGGACCAGGTGCGGATGAGCTCGCCGATCTCCGCCTCGATCGCCTCGCGGTCCGGGTCCGGCCGCGGCCCGGCGCGCAGGCCGACGATGACGTGCAGGCGGGCGAGTTGGCCCTCCGGAAAGGCGATCGCCGAGGAGGCCACGTGGCCGCCGTAGCGGTCGGCGAGGAGTTCGCCGATGCGATGGTCGACGGTGGTCGAGTAGCGCTCGCGCGGCACAAACACGAGGATCGAGACGAAGCGGTCGAACTCATCGCGGCGGGCCAGCACGCGGATGCGCGGCCGCTCGCCGAGCTCCAGGATGGCAAAGGCGTGGGCGGCGAGGGTGTCCACCTCGAGCTGGAACATCTCGTCCCGCGGGTAGGACTCCAGCACGTTGGTGAGCGCCTTGCCCGAGTGGCTCGCCGGGTCGAAGCCGCCCCGGGCGAGCACCGTCTCGGCCTTGCGGCGGACGAGCGGGATCGACATCACCGAGCGGGTATAGGCCTCGTGGGTGAAGAGGCCGACGATCCGCACCTCGCCCGCCAGGCTGCCATCTGCAGCGAAGCGCTTCACGCCCACATAGTCCATGTGGGTGCGCCGGTGGACCCGCGATCGAAGGTTCGCCTTGGTGATGATGATCGGCTGCGGCCGGAGCAGGTACTCGCGGATTTCCTGCGTGGTGGTGATGAGTTCGCCGCCACGACGCAGCACCCGAACCTCGGGGTCGCGCAGGATGCCGAGCCCGGGTGCGTCGGCCCGCTCGAGCATGCCGTCGGCGCTGTCGCCCCGGTACTCGTACTCGCGCACGCCGAGGAAGGTGAAGTTGTCGTCCACCAGCCACTCGACGAAGGCCTCGGCCTCCGCCAGCGTCTCCGGATCGATGGGCAGCCGCGACGCCTTCCACTCGGCCGCGACGGCACGGGCCCGTGCGCGCATCGCCTGCCAGTCGGTGACGGCATGACGATCGTCCCACAGGGTCGCGTCCAGACGGCGCGCGAGCTGGGTCCGGTCGTCGGCGGCCGGGATGCGGTCGACGTGGATGGTGATCAGGCTCTCGCGCTCGCCGGAGCGGGACACGGCGAGCCCGCCGAAGTTCTCGAGACGACCGTCGGCTCCCCGCCGCAGCGACAGGATCGGATGCGAGACGAGGCGCACCACGAGGCCGGCGTCGCCGAGTTCGCCCATCACCGAATCGAGCAGGAACGGCATGTCGTCGTTGAGGATCTCGATCACCGTCACCGGCCGGCCCTGGGGCTCGAAGGGCGGGTCGACGAAGCGCAGGCGGTGCCGCCCCCCGGCGCGCGCGGCAAAGGCCGCCCAGGCGTCGTCGGCGAGCCAGATGAGGTCGTCCGGCAGGTAGGCGACGAGGTCCTCGGCGGCCGTGTGGGCGAACATCGCCTCGGCGAAGCGCGCGCGGTCGGCGCCGTCGTCCGGCCGGGCCCCCAGGCGCTGACGCACCACGGCGAGCCGGTCGGCCTTCTCGATCTCGTAGCGCTCGAGCATCCATGTCTCCCGTCGCGTCACCGGACCCCGTGCGCGAAATTTGGGCGGAGCATGCCCCCTTGGATGCGGCGGATCAATGAAAGGGCCGAAATCAGGCGTCGTGGTCGCGTCGTCCCGGCAGGGCGACGATGCCCTGCGGGCGGATCGTGAACAGCGCCGTAAGCGCGAGGAGCACCGCCACGTCGCGCCAGTTCGCCCCGAAGGCGGTCGTCCAGCCGACCTCGATCACGGCGAGCACGAGACCACCGACGAGGGCGCCGCCGACCGAGCCGATGCCGCCGACGATGGCCGCCAGCAAGGCCTTCAGCGCCACCATGAAGCTCGTGTGGAAGCTGACGTTGCCGTAGGCGACCAGCATCAGCACCCCGGCGGTGCCGGCGGCGCTCGCCGCGATGGTGAAGGTAACCGCCCTGACGCCGGCGACGTCGATGCCGAGCAGCGCCGCCGCCTTCGGGTCCTCTGCGCAGGCCCGCCAGAGACGCCCGAACGGGTGGCGGGCGATCAGCAGCACCAGCGCCAGAGCCACGACGAGCGCGACCGGCACGACGATCGTCTGGCTGGAGGTGAGGCGCACCGAAAATCCCGGCGCCTCGGCCACCGTCACCGAGGCGAGCATCACTGGCGGCAGCCAGCGCTCGTAGGAGCCGTTGGCGATGCGGATGGCTTCCTCGATGACGATGGTGACGGCGATGGTCGTCACCAGCATCGAGAGGTTCGCCACGTGGGCGACAGGGCGGATCACCAGCCGCTCCATCGCCGTACCGAGGGCGGCGGCGGCGGCGATCGCATAGCCGCCGGCGATCAGGATGGCCGCCACCGTCGGCAGCGGCCAGAGGAAGCCGACGAGCACGACGACGTTGAAGCAGGCGGCGGCCGCGAAGGTGGCGATCGCCCCGAAGGCGAAGTTGACGCGCCGCGTGATGCCGTAGACGAGGGCATAGGAGGCCGCGAGCAGACCGTAGAACGCCCCGATCTGCAGCGCGTTGAGGATCTGCTGCAGGAGATAGGCGACGTCGGCGGAGACCTCGACCGGCATGTCCGTCCTCGCGCGCGCTGCAGCGGCCCGGCGGGCAGCCGCTGGTCTCGGATCGGCCGGCGCTTTGCCGGAGCAGAACCGCGATGATAGCTTATCCCGAGGGTTGCATGAACGGCGGCGCCGTCCGCCGTCTCCTCGGAGGTGAGACGATGACCACGCTCCCCGCGACGGTGCCGTTCGACGCAACGATGATGGCCGCGCCGCGCGGCGGCGGGCGGAAGATCTGGCTCGGCCTCGCCGCCGCCCTCGTGCTCGCCGGCGGTGCCCTCCTCGTCTCGCCGCTTGCCCATCGCGACAGCGGCGACGGACCGATGCTGTCTCTCGAGGGCGGCGGCTTCGTCTTCAACTACCGCATCGCCGAGGCGACCTATGGGCTCGTCGCCCGGGTGGAGCGGGACATTCCGGCCGGCACCCGCATCGTGACGGCGTTCGAGAACCCCGCGGGCGGCGCGCCGATCGTCGAGGAACAGGTCGCGCGGGCCGGGATGACGAAGCTCGTCCTGAAGTCGCCTCCGGTCGAGGGCGTCGTCGCAGGCCGGCCCTATGCCGTCACGGTGCGCATGCTGGCGCCCGACGGAGCGGAGCTCGGCCGGTTCGAGACGACCTTTACCTCGAACATCGACCAGTCCGTGCTGCCGCGGGCACCGCTCACCACGGGGCCGGGGTACCAGTCGCCGTCGGCGCAGTGAGCCCGTCGATCCCTCGTCGCGCGGCTGTCATGCGAACGGATGCGGGGCGCGCTAGTCTGCCGGGATAGGCCGAGGCGAGTGCCCACGACGGGCGGCCCCGGTCCCCAACGGCCGAAGCGATGTCCACGACCGAGCCCTCTCCCGAACCCGACGACCCGCCGGCCGCACCGCCGGCGACTGGAACGCTGGCGGTGGTGCTCGCCCCGCTCGCCGTCGGGACACTGTCGATCGTGGTGCTCGGCCTTGCCTTCGCCGTTCCCTGGCCGGCCGCCGTCCTCGCCATCTGCGCCACGGCCGGCGCGACCGCGCTGACGCTGCACCGGGCGCGCCCCCGCACCGTGCAGTCGCGGCCGCGGGACGCCCACGCCCGCTTTCCCGACGCCGGCGTCAAGGCGACGCTGGAGGCCTTGCCGGAGCCCGCCTTCGTGGTCGACCGGCGGGGTCGCGTGCGCTTCTCGAACCGCGCCGCGGTACCGGCCTTCGGTGCGCTCAATCTCGGCGATCCGCTGTCGTTTCGCCTCCGCGCGCCGTCCTTCCTCGAGGCGCTCGACCGGGTCGCCACCGGGGCGGCCCAGGAGCGAATCACCTGGACCGAGAAGGTGCCGACGGAGCGCTGGCTCGAAGCCTTCATCGCCCCGCTCGCCATGCCCGCCAGCGAGCCGCGACTGCGCAGCGGCGAGCTCGTGCTCGTCCTCGTCCGCGACCTCACCGAAGGCCACATGGTCGAGCGCATGCGGGCCGACTTCGTCGCCAACGCCAGCCACGAGCTGCGCACCCCCCTCGCCTCGCTGACCGGCTTCATCGACACGCTGCGCGGACCGGCGCGCGAAGACGAGGTCGCCCGTGAGCGCTTCCTCGCGATCATGGGGGAACAGGCGGCGCGGATGCGGCGGTTGATCGACGACCTCCTGTCGCTCTCGCGGATCGAGATGCGCGCCCACGTGCCGCTCCCCGACGACGTCGATCTCGGCCCGCTGCTGCACCACGTGGTCGATACCCTCGCCCCTGTCGCCGCCGACGGCGGCGTCGCCATCGAGAGCGAGATCCCGGACAAGCCGCTCCGCGTACGCGGCGAGCGCGACGAACTCGTGCAGGTCTTCGCGAATCTAGTCGAGAACGCCGTCAACTACGGGGCCTCCGGGGGCCGCGTCGTCGTGCGGGCGAGCTGCGACCGTACGGCGGAGCGGCCGTCGGTCGTCGTCTCGGTTCGCGACTTCGGGCCCGGCATCGCCGCCGAGCACATTCCGCGGCTGACCGAACGATTCTACCGGGTCGATGTCGGCGCGAGCCGCGCCCGCAAGGGCACCGGTCTCGGGCTCGCCATCGTCAAGCACATCCTCAACCGCCACCGCGGCCGGCTGTCGATCGAGACCCCGCCTGGCGGCGGCGCGCTGTTCAGCGTCCGGCTCGATGCTTTGCCGCCTTCACACAGCGACTCGACGGTCGACGACGCTCCCAATGAATCCAATGACTTGGGTAGTCATAAAAGGATCATCGGCGAGTCATAGAAGGAGCCATGGAGGCGGCGATCGTCGCCACCGTACGCACCGACCTGCCCCCGATGGACAGGTCACCCGGCCGCCGCGCCTCCGCGGGCCGCCAAAGTTCGAACCACAGGGAGAGTCCCGGTGAAGACCAAGACGCTCGTCAGCGTTCTCACCCTCGCCATGTCCGGCGCGCTCGTCGCCGGCGCCGCCGAGGCCCGTGACCAGATCCGCATCGTCGGTTCCTCGACGGTCTATCCGTTCACCACCGCCGTCGCCGAGCAGTTCGGCAAGATGGGCCAGTTCAAGACCCCGGTGGTCGAGTCGACCGGCACGGGCGGCGGCTTCAAGCTGTTCTGCGCCGGCGTCGGCGTCGATCACCCGGATGCGTCGAACGCCTCGCGCGCGATCAAGAAGAGCGAGTTCGACGACTGCCAGAAGAACGGCGTCACCGACATCGTCGAGCTGAAGGTCGGCTTCGACGGCCTGACGATCGCCAATGCCAAGTCCGGCCCCGACTTCAAGCTGACGAAGGGCCAGGTGTTCCTGGCGCTCGCCAAGGAAGTCCCGGGTCCCGACGGCAAGCTGATCCCGAACCCCTACAAGAACTGGAACGAGATCGACGCTTCGCTGCCAGCGGAGAAGATCGAAGTCCTCGGCCCGCCGCCCACCTCCGGCACGCGCGACTCGTTCCTCGAGCTCGTCATGGAGCCGGGTGCCGAGCAGCAGCAGGTCCTGAAGGACATGAAGAAGGCCGACGCCAAGGCGTTCGGCAACGTGTGGAAGTCCATCCGCGAGGACGGCGCCTACATCGACGCCGGCGAGAACGACAATCTGATCGTCCAGAAGCTCGACGCCAACCCGCAGGCCGTCGGCATCTTCGGTTACTCGTTCCTCGAAGAGAACGCCGCGAAGATCAAGGGTGCCGAGATCAACGGCGTCGTGCCGGATTTCGACACCATCGCGTCGGGTGAGTACACCGTCGCTCGTCCGCTGTTCGTCTACTTCAAGAAGCAGCACGTCGGCGTGATCCCCGGCCTGCAGGAGTTCATCGTCGAGTACGCCTCCGACAAGGCGATGGGCGAGGACGGCTACCTGACCTCCAAGGGCCTCGTCGCCCTGCCGGAGGCCGAGGCCGCCAAGGCCGAGGCCGCCGCGAAAGACCTCGAGACCATCCAGGCTCCGAGCTCCTGATCCGACGCCTCCACTGACGTCGGCGGCCGGCACCTGCCGGCCGCCGCACTTCCGCCGGCAGGGGGCCGGCGGCAGGGCCGGGCGGGGCTCCCGGATCCACATTCGAGGCGGGCATGACCTCCTATTATTTCATCGCCGTCGCGGCACTCGCCGTTCTTTCCTTCTTTGTTGCCCGGCAGCGTGCCACCGGAATGCCCGGCGGCCCCCGGCAACTCCACTCCCTCCCCACCTATCACGGCCTGTTCTCCGCCTCGGCGGCGGTGATCCCGATGCTCCTCCTCGCGGTGGTGCTCGGCCCGCTGCTGCCGCGCCTCCTCGAGGCGCAGGCGCTCGGCGTGCTGCCGACCGAGCTGCAGCCGGCCGATGCGCTGGCCCAGGCGACGCGGATGCGCGAGATCCTGATGGTCGCCGACGGTTCGGCGCCGGCGGGCAGCGTCGATCCGGCGGTGGTGAAGGCGGGCGAATCCTACGCCTTCTGGCGCGGCGCCGCCGCCTGGGGGATGCTCGCGCTCGGCGTCGCCGCCGGCCTCGCGGGGCTCTTCTGGAGCCTGCAGCGCATCTCGCCGACCTTCCGTGCCCGCAATCGCTTCGAGGCGGTCGTCAAGGTCGTCCTCATCCTCTGCTCGGCGGTTGCGGTGCTGACCACGGTCGGCATCGTCTTCTCGGTGCTGTTCGAGACGCTGCGCTTCTTCGCCCGCTACCCCTGGTACGACTTCCTGTTCGGCCTGCAGTGGAGCCCGCAGACCGCCATCCGGACCGACCAGGTCGGCCAGTCGGGTGCCTTCGGCGCGGTGCCGCTGTTCGTCGGCACGACGCTGATCATGCTGATCGCCATGTGCGTCGCCGGTCCGATCGGCCTCTTCTCGGCGATCTACATGGCCGAGTACGCCTCGCCGAGGTTCCGTGCCGTGGCGAAGCCGGTGCTCGAGATCCTCGCCGGCGTCCCGACGGTGGTGTTCGGCTTCTTCGCGGCCCTCACGGTGGCGCCGTTCATCCGCCAGGTCGGCATGTCGCTCGGGCTCGACGTCGCCTCCGAGAGTGCGCTCGCCGCCGGCCTCGTGATGGGGATCATGATCATCCCCTTCGTCTCATCGCTCTCCGACGACGTCATCAATGCGGTGCCGCAGTCGCTGCGCGACGGCTCCTACGGCATGGGCGCCACGAAGTCGGAGACGATCAAGAAGGTGATCCTGCCGGCCGCCCTCCCCGGCATCGTTTCGGCCTTCATGCTGGCGATCAGCCGCGCCGTCGGCGAGACGATGATCGTCGTCATGGCCGCCGGCCTCACCGGCAACCTCACCTTCAATCCGCTCGCCGCGGTCACCACCGTGACGGTGCAGATCAAGACCCTCTTGGTCGGCGATCAGGAGTTCGACAGCGCCAAGACGCTGTCGGCCTTCGCGCTCGGCTTCGTCCTGTTCTTCTTCACGCTGATGCTCAACATCATCGCGCTGAAGATCGTCCAGAGATATCGGGAACAATATGACTGACGCTGCGGTCGCCCGGGGGCGGGTCCTCGATCTCACCAGCGATGCCGCGCGCGCCCATGTGCGCCGGCGCTACAGGGCGGAAGCCCGGTTCAGGGCCTACGGCATCGCCGCCATCGGCTTTGCGGCTCTGGCTCTCGTCGTCCTCGTCGCCGACATCGTGGTGAAGGCGATCCCCGCCTTCACCATCTCGGAGCTGACGCTCGAGGTCCAGGCGAGCGCCGAGGCGATCGACCCGTCGGGATCGAACGATCCGGCGGTGATCGCCCGCGGCGACTTCATCCAGCCGATCCGGCAGGCGCTGCTCGCCGACTTCCCGGGCGTCGCCGAGAACCGACGGCAGCGCCAGGCCCTCTACGGTCTGCTGTCGAGCGACGCCTCGATGGGCCTGCGGAGCGCCGTGATGGCGGATCCCGGGCTGATCGGCTCGGCGGTCACCGTCCCCGTCCTCGTCTCCGACGACGCCGACCTCTTCTACAAGGGGATGGTGACGCAGATCGAGGAACTCCCCGCGCGGGGCGTCGCCTCTCCGTCGGCCACCACGGGAACGGTCACGCTGCTCTCGTCGGCCAACGACTTCTCGGACGAGCTGATCCGGGTGAAGACGGCGCTCTCCGTCCAGGCGGCGGCGCTGCGCCGCGAGCGTGACCGGCTGCGCCAGCTCGACCAGACGAACGCCGCCGACCTGATCGCCGCGCGTGACGCGCTCGCCGATGCCCGCGCCTCCGGTGGCGACGGCGTCGCCGCGCTCGAAGGGGCGGTGACGAAGTTCGAATCCGACGAGGCGAGCCTCAAGACGTCGATCGACGGCCTCTCGGCCCGCATCGCCGACCTCGAGAACCGCTTCGACACCGCCGGCAGCCCCGAGACCCTCGACGCGACCTCCCCGAGCGTCCTCGTCGAGGTCAACGGCGGCGTCATCAAGGCGACCGAGCTCGGCAACGACCGGGTCATCGGCGAAGTGCTGATCCCCCTCGCCTCCACCGACAACGCCCAGCCCGGCACCTGGCGGACGCTCGTCCTCGACACCCCCGAGGCGAACCGCAAGCTCTCCGACCAGGAGATCGTCTGGCTGCAGCGCCTCGAGGAGAAGGGCTCCGTCTCCCAGCACTTCAACTGGCAGTTCTTCTCCTCCGGCGACAGCCGCGAGGCGGAGCTCGCCGGCATCCTCGGCGCCCTCGTCGGCTCGGCCTACACGATGCTCGTCACGCTGATCATCTGCCTACCGATCGGCGTCGCCTCGGCGATCTACCTCGAGGAGTTCGCACCGAAGAACCGCTGGACGGAGATCATCGAGGTCAACATCAACAACCTCGCGGCTGTGCCCTCGATCGTCTTCGGCCTCCTCGGCCTCGCGGTGTTCCTCAACTTCTTCGGACTGCCGCGGTCCTCGCCGCTCGTCGGCGGCCTCGTGCTCGCCCTCCTCGTGCTGCCGACCATCATCATCGCGAGCCGCGCCGCCCTGAAAGCCGTGCCGCCGTCGATCCGCGAGGCGGCGCTCGGCGTCGGCGCCTCCCACCAACAGGCCGTCTTCCACCACGTCCTGCCGCTCGCCATGCCCGGCGTCCTCACCGGCACGATCATCGGCATGGCGCACGCGCTCGGCGAGACGGCGCCGCTGCTGCTGATCGGCATGATCGCCTTCATCGTCGACGTGCCCCAGGGCGTCACCCAGGCCGCCACCGTGCTGCCGGTGCAGATCTTCCTGTGGTCGGACCTGCCGGAGGTCGGCTTCCAGGCCAAGACCTCGGCCGCCATCATCGTCCTCCTGCTGTTCCTCTTCCTGATGAACGGCATCGCCATCGTCCTGCGCAAGCGCTTCGAGCGCCGCTGGTAACCCCTCCAGGGCGCGCGCGCCCGAGACAAGGAGCCCTTCCTCATGGAAGCCATGGTCGCCGACGCCCGGACCAGCAGCACCATCCGTTCGGTGCCGTCCGAAGGCTTCAAGCCCGCCAAGGTCATCGCCCAGGACGTCAACGTCTACTACGGCCAGAAGCACGCCCTGAAGCACGTCACCATCGACATCCCGGAGCGCTCGGTGACGGCCTTCATCGGCCCCTCGGGCTGCGGCAAGTCGACGTTCCTGCGCTGCCTCAACCGCATGAACGACACGATCTCGATCGCCCGGGTGACCGGCAAGATCGGCATCGACGGCCTCGACATCTACGACCCCAGCCTCGACGTGGTGCAGCTGCGCGCCCGGGTCGGCATGGTCTTCCAGAAGCCGAACCCGTTCCCGAAGTCGATCTACGAGAACGTCGCCTACGGTCCGCGCATCCACGGCATCGCCTCCTCGAAGTCCGAGCTCGACGACATCGTCGCCTCGAGCCTGCGCAAGGCGGGCCTCTTCGAGGAGGTGAAGGACCGCCTTGCCGACAGCGGCACCGGCCTCTCAGGCGGCCAGCAGCAGCGCCTCTGCATCGCCCGCGCCATCGCGGTCGGGCCGGAGGTGATCCTGATGGACGAGCCCTGCTCGGCCCTCGACCCGATCGCCACCGCGAAGATCGAGGAGCTGATCGACGAGCTCCGCGAGAACTTCACGATCGTCATCGTCACCCACTCGATGCAGCAGGCGGCGCGCGTCTCCCAGAAGACGGCCTTCTTCCATCTCGGCGACCTCGTCGAGGAGGGGCCGACCGAAATGATCTTCACCAATCCGAAGGAGCGCCGCACCCAGGACTACATCACCGGCCGGTTCGGCTGAGGCAGGGTCCAGGGATCAGGGCGGGAGAAGCACACATGTCCGAGCACATCGTTGCGGCCTACGACGACGAGCTGACCGGCATCGCCGGCCTCATCGCGGAAATGGGCGGGCTCGCCGAGCGCATGCTGGTGGACGCCGTCACCGCGCTCGTGCGGGTCGACACCCACCTCGCCGAGGCGGTGATCGCGTCCGACCTCCGCCTCGACGCCCTGCAGCGGCGCGTCGAGGACGGTACGATCAGCCTCATCGCCCGCCGCCAGCCGATGGCCCGCGACCTGCGCGACGTCGTCACCGCTCTCCGCGTCTCGATCGACATGGAGCGCATCGGCGACCTTGCGAAGAACATCGCCAAGCGCGTGTCCGCCATCGACGGCCACTTCCATCCGAAGCGCCTCGCCCTCGGCGTCGAGCACATCTCGGAGATCGCCCTCGAGCAGGTGAAGGCCGTCATCGACGCCTACACCGGCAAGGACGCCGCCGCCGCGCTCGCCATCCGCGACCGCGACAACGAGATCGACCAGATGTACACCTCGCTCTTCCGCGAGCTCCTGACGTACATGATGGAAGATCCGCGGAACATCACCTTCTGCACGCACCTGCTCTTCTGTGCAAAGAACATCGAGCGCATCGGCGACCACGCCACCAACATCGCCGAGAACGTCTATTACCAGGTGACCGGTCAGCAACTGGCCGACGACCGGCCGAAGCTCGACGAGTCGAGCCTGACGCCGGCCGACTTCGGCACGCGATGAACGACCACCCCCGCTTGGACCGACGCAGAATGGCGCCGATGCCGAAGGTCATGATCGTCGAGGACGAGGAGCCGCTGACGCTGCTCCTCCGCTACAATCTCGAATCCGAGGGGTTCGCCGTCGAGACGTGCGACCGCGGCGACGAGGCCGAGGTGCGGCTCATGGAGGCGCAGCCGGACCTCCTGCTGCTCGACTGGATGCTGCCCGGCCTTTCGGGCATCGAGCTCTGCCGGCGCCTGCGCGCCCGCGACGAGACCTCGCGGCTGCCGATCATCATGCTGACGGCGCGCGGCGAGGAAGCCGAGCGCATCCGCGGCCTCGCCACCGGGGCCGACGACTACGTTGTGAAGCCCTTCTCCGTCGCCGAGTTGATGGCGCGCGTCCGCGCCATGCTGCGCCGGGCGAAGCCGGAGGTCGTCAGCACCGTCCTCAAGGGCGGCGACATCGAGGTCGACCGCGAGACCCACCGGGTGCGCCGCGCCGGCCGCGAGGTCCACCTCGGGCCGACGGAGTTCCGCCTGCTCGAGTTCCTCATGCAGTCGCCGGGCCGCGTCTTCTCCCGCGAGCAGTTGCTCGACGGGGTCTGGGGCCACGACGTCTACGTGGACGAGCGCACCGTCGACGTCCACATCGGCCGCCTGCGCAAGGCGATCAACCGCGGCAAGTCGAAGGACCCGATCCGCACCGTGCGCGGCTCGGGCTACGCCTTCGACGACCAGTTCGCCGCCGCCGTCGCCCGCTGAGCGGCCCGCGGGCACCGGACGACCATCGACGTCAAGGGGGCGGCTGCGGGTCGGCGACCGGCGTTCCATCCGCGTTCCGGCCGGAGGAGGGTCGTCCGCCCGGCGACTTCTGGTACAACACCGGCTCCAGAGACCGGTAGCGCTGCGCCCCCCGGATGTCGTCGGACTTGACTGCCCCCGATCCCTCCCCTTCCTCGGGCACGCCTGCGGGGCGGCGCCCGCGCGTGCACGTCGTTCGGCGGGAGATTCGCTGCGTCGTGACCGAAGCGAAGCTGGAGCCGGCTGGGATCGTGCTCGTCGTCGACGCGCCGCAGGTGCTTTCGGTGCCGCCGGTGGCGGTTCGCGTCACCATCGCAGGCCCCGACGATGCAGGGGGCCTCGGCGACGAGCAAAGCATGATCCTGCCGTGCACCGGCATCGAGAACGGTGACGTCGCAGGACGCCTCCACTTCCGCCTTGGCTCACCCGGCGCCGTCCTGATCAAGGCCGAGATCGTTGCCCTGCCCGGCCATCAGATCGACACCGTTCCCCGCGTCTCGGAATTGCTCGCCTGTCTCCTTCCGACCACCGACGAGGCGTTCCGTCACGTCTTCGTCGGCCGGCGTCTACGGTGGGGCGATCCGAGGTCCGACCACTTCGTCGCCCGGCAGATCTGCCTTCACTTTCCAGGCTCGGCCCACTACCGCTGCTCGGCCGCACCGGTGCTCTGCTACAAGGCGGTTGAACTCGACGATCCGCAGGATATCGCCGAGGCTCTCGAAATCACCAGCGGGCTGCTCCCCGTGGCCGCGTCCTGTCGCCGCCACTGGCACCCCCGGAGGAACGGCGAGCACCTCGTCGTCTCCCTGCTGACGGCCATCTGGCACATCCACATGGCGCGCGGGGACATCGCCGCTCTGGTCGCGACATTCGAAGAAATGCGGGCCGGCATGAACCGGATCTCGAACTACCTTTCGCCGTCCTTCAACCTCTGCAAGTCGCTCCTTGCCTATGGCTATGTGCTGTTGCGGCAAGGGGAGCAGCCACAGTCGAAGGCGGTGTTCCGGCTGGTCGTCGAGACGTTCAAGCGAGGCGCCGCGGATGTGGACGTCCGCCGCGTCACTCTGCTCAACGAACTTGGCGCCAGTCATCGGGCGGCGGTCCTCGCTGCAGAGGCCCTGCACCGCCTCGACCGCCAGGGGACGGCCGACATTGATGGCGAGGGCATCCTCGCCGAAGCCCTCAGGGTCCACGGGGCCAGCGGCCGCAGGCTTGTGCAGCGCCTCAACGCCGCCCTGGATCAGGGACGGGGAGAGGTGTGGCGGGCCGAGGGGCTGCGCGAGCGTCCAGCGGCACCTTCTGCCGAGCCCCGTGCGGAGGGCTCCTGAACGACAACGGGGCGCCCCGATGGGGCGCCCCGCGTCGTCTTCGTCCGGTCTCGTTCGATCAGGGACCGCGCCGTCAGGCGGCGCCGCCCTCGCGCTCCCGCCGATCACGATCGGCCATGAAGCGGTCGAACTCCTCCTTGTCCTTCGCCCGGCGCAGTTCGGCGAGGTAGCTGTCGAACTCGGCGCGCATCTCGTCGAGCTTGCGGCGCTCGGCCTCGATGCGCTCGATCTCGCGCTTGCGATACTCGTCGAACGCCACGTTGCCCGTGGCACCGAAGCCCGTCGAGGCGCTGCGCATCGAGGCGCCGCGCGCCGAACAGCTCCAGCCGTTCGCCCGGAAGCTCTCGGACGCGTCGCTCGCCATCCGGTGGAAGCGCTCGCCCCACAAGATGTAAGCCAGCATGGCGAGGCCGAGCGGCCAGAAGACGATGAACCCGAGCACCATCAAGCCGATGGTGAGCGGCGTCCAACCCGGCCGGAGTGCAAGAGTGTTGGTCATGGTCGCGGTGGTCCTCCTCACGAATACGAGGAAGGATTTGGGTGCGACCGAACTCCTCTGCAAGAGGACAGAGGAGCGAAATCGGACATCGTTCGGTCCGCGGCGCGCGCCGGCCCCGGCAGGGACGGCCGCGCCGGTGGCCCTCCTCAGCCCTCGCCGGCGAGGGCCTTCGCCTGGCCGATCCAGTCGTCCCGCCGGATGCGGCCGCGGAAGGAGAGCTTCGCGTCGAGCTCGTCCGCCGCCTTGGCGCCGAGCGACGACAGCTGCGAGAAGTGGAAGATGCCGAGGCCATGCAGCGTCTCGGCGAGCTTCGGGCCGATGCCGCGGATGCGCGTCAGGTCGTCCGGCTCTCCCTGCGGCCTCTTCAGCACGATCTGCGAGAGCGTCGCCGCCTTCACCCGCCGCGGCTTCGCCGGGGCCTCGATCTCCTTCGCCGGCGCGGCCTGGGCGGGCGCGGCCTTCGCCGGCGCGGCCTTCTCGGCAACGGCGAGCATCGGCGGTGTCGCCGGCTCCGGCGCCTGCACGGCGGCGTTCACCGCGGCCTCCACGGCCTTCGCCGCGGCCGGCTTCGCCGTGCCGCGCCGCGGCCGGCGGTCATGGGTCCACACGAAATCGGAGATGCGCGGCGCGATCTCGGAGCGGTAGCGGGAGCCGTTGAAGACGCCGTAGTGACCGACGCCCTCCTGAAGATAGTGGTAGCGCTTGTCGTCGGGCAGGTTCACCGCCAGACGGTGCGCCGCCTCTGTCTGGCCGACGCCAGAGATGTCGTCGCGCTCGCCCTCGATGGTGAGGAGGGCCGTGCGGCGGATCGCCGAGGGATCGACGCGCTTGCCGCGGTGCAGGAACTCGCCCTTCGGCAGGGCGTGGCGGATGAACACCTGCTCCACGGTCTGCAGGTAGAACTCCGCCGTGAGATCCATCACCGCCAGATATTCGTCGTAGAATTCCCGGTGCTTTGCCGCCGAGTCGCCGTCGCCCTGCACCAGGTGGTCGTAGAACTCGCGGTGCGCCAGCAGGTGCCGGTCGAGGTTCATGCCCATGAAGCCGCCGAGCTGCAGGAAGCCGGGATAGACCTGGCGCAGGAAGCCGGGCATCGGCCAAGGCACCGTCATCACGGCATGGCGCTTGAACCACTCGAGGCCGCGCTCCACCGCCATCGTGTTGACGGCGGTCGGATGCTCGCGCGTGTCGATCGGGCCGCCCATCAGCACCATCGAGGACGGCGCCAGCGGATCCTCCGCCTCCTCCATCAGCGACACCGCCGCGAACACCGGAACCGCCGGCTGGCACACCGCCATCACGTGGGTGTCCGGCCCGAGGTGGCGGATCATCGCGATCACGTAGTCGATGTAGTCGTCGAGGTCGAAGCGCCCGGCGGCGAGCGGCACCTCCCGCGCGTCCACCCAGTCGGTGATGTAGACCTCGTGGCGCGGCAGCATCGCCTCCACCGTGCCGCGCAGGAGCGTGGCGTAGTGGCCGGACATCGGCGCGACGATCAGCAGCTTCGGGTCACGCCGGCGCGCGTCCGGCAGGTCGCGCTCGAAATGGAGGAGATTGCAGAACGGCCGCGACCAGACGATCTGCTCGCTGACCGCCACGCGAATGCCGCCGACGTGGGTGCTGGCGAGCCCGAACTCCGGCTTCGCATAGCGCCGCGTCGCCCGCTCGAACACCTCGCACGCGGCGGTGACGCTGCGCCCGAAGACGGTGTGACTGAGCGGATTGAGCGGGTTCTTGAAGGTGAGCCGCGTGGCGTCCGCCGCAGCGCGCATCGGTGAGAGCGCGGCGCGGTTCATCTCGTAGAGCTGGTAGTACACGCAGGGTTACCCCGCCTTGCCCGTCGCCGACGGTCGTCTCCGTCGCGCATTTTGCAACGCAAAACCATAGTCGCCGGTTTCCCTTGCATCAAGCTGGCTTCCGCCGCCGCCCCGAGAACTGGCCGAAAGTCTGGTGTGCCGGCCTCGGGTGCGCCCCTCGGGCACCGTCGCTAACGCAAAGCCGCCAAAGGGAAATCTTCGGCGCTGCAGCAAACGCGGCCACCAGCTCTGCGCGCCGTCGAAGGATCGCCGGACGCCGGCCGATCCTGTATCTGTGCGGGTGACCGGAGACCCTGGATGTCGCTTCCCCTCGACCGTTCGCCGCCGTTCGGACGCCGCAGCGTCCGGCTCGACACGCTGATCCGCCTCCGCTGGCTCGCGGTCGCCGGCCAGACCGCGGCCGTGGTCGCGGTGGCCTTCCTGCTCGACTTTCCGCTGCCGATGGGCTGGTGCCTCGCGCTCATCGCGGTCTCGGCGTGGCTCAACCTCATCCTGCGCCTGCGCTATCCGCCGAGCCGGCGCTTCACCGGCGAGGTCACGGCCGCGCTCCTCGGCTACGACATCCTGCAGCTCGCCGCGCTCCTCTCCCTCACCGGCGGCCTGCAGAACCCCTTCGCCTTCCTGCTCATCGCGCCGGTGATGATCTCCGCCTCGGCGCTGCCGCCCCGCATGACGCTCGGCCTCGGGGTCCTCGTGGTGGTCGTCGCCACGCTGCTCGTGTTCGTCCACAAGCCGCTGCCCTGGTGGCCGGACGAGACGCTGCAGATGCCGCTCCTCTACGTCGCCGGCGTCTGGGTGGCGCTCACCTCCAGCCTCGTCTTCATGAGCGTCTACGCCTTCCGGGTCTCCGAGGAGGCGCGCCAGCTCGCCGACGCCCTCACCGCCACCGAGCTCGTGCTCGCCCGCGAGCAGCACCTCAACGCCCTCGACGGCATGGCCGCCGCCGCCGCCCACGAACTCGGCACGCCGCTCGCGACCATCGCCCTCGTCGCCCGCGAACTCGAGCGCGAGCTCGAGCCCGGCGACCCGCGCGCCGAGGACGTTCACCTTCTCTCCACCCAGTCGGAGCGCTGCCGCGAGATCCTCCGCAAGCTCACCTCCCTCGGCAACGACCCGGAGAGCCCGCTCGACCGCATGGCGGTGACGCAGCTCCTCGAGGAGATCGCCTCGCCGCACCGCGACTTCGGCGTCGCCATCACCATCGAGCGGGCCGCCGGCACGGGCGGCGAGCCGACGGTGACGCGCAACCCGGCCGTCCTCTATGGCCTCGGCAACCTCGTCGAGAACGCCGTCGACTTCGCCGCCACCGCCGTCGACATCACGGCGGAATGGTCGGAGGAGCAGCTCGTGGTGACGGTGCGCGACGATGGGCCGGGCTTCGCGGTCGAGATCATCGAGCGCCTCGGCGATCCCTACGTCACCACCCGGGCCGCTCGCGCGAGCGGGCCCCGCGACGAGGCCGCCGTGAGCGAGGCCGGCGGCCTCGGCCTCGGCTTCTTCATCGCCAAGACGCTGCTCGAGCGCACCGGCGCCAGCCTGTCGCTGACCAACCGGCCGGCACCGGCGCACGGGGCCATCGTGCGCGTCGCCTGGCCGCGCGAGGCGATCGAGGTGGAGCGCACTGCGCGGCCGGCCGGAGACGCCGCAAGAAGACTCGGCGTCGCAGGCGCTTCCCCCGGCGGGGTCGAGTCCCTATAACGTCGGCAAACATTCGACGGGACGAGGACTGAAGTGATGGAGACGGCCGCCCCTGCCCCCAAGGCGGTCGGCGAGACGGCAACCGGCGCCGGCCGGCTGCTGATCGTCGACGACGACAAGGCCTTCGTGCAGCGCCTGGCGCGCGCGATGGAAAAGCGGGGGTTCGAAACCGACATCGCCGAATCGGTCGCCGAGGCCATCGCCAAGGTCGAGACGACGCCGCCCGACTATGCCGTGGTCGACATGCGCCTCGGCGACGGCAACGGCCTCGACGTGGTGGAGCGCCTGCGCGAGCGGCGGCCCGAGGTGAAGGTGATCGTCCTTACCGGCTACGGCAACATCGCCACCGCCGTCACGGCCGTGAAGCTCGGCGCCATCGACTACATCGCCAAGCCCGCCGACGCCGACGAGATCGTCGCGGCGCTCAACCGCGACCCGCACGACAAGGCGCTGCCGCCGGAAAACCCGATGTCGGCCGACCGGGTCCGCTGGGAGCACATCCAGCGCGTCTACGAGCTCTGCGACCGCAACGTCTCGGAGACCGCCCGCCGCCTCAACATGCACCGCCGCACCCTGCAGCGCATCCTGGCGAAACGCGCGCCGCGGTGAGGCCATCGATCGAGCGAGGGCACGAGAATGATCACCCTCTCTCCCGAGACCGAGAGCCTGGCGCTTGAAGTCGCCAGCCGTCGGGGCGTCCCGGTAGACGTTGCGGTTCGCGAGGCGCTGGCAGCGACCGCCGCTGCGGTCCGACCCGCGCGCCGCCGGATGACAGCCGCACAAATGCTGGCGTTCGCCGATGGCGTGGCAGATCTGCCGCTCCTCGATCACCGCACGCCGCAGGCGATCCTCGACGAGGTCAACGGCCCTTGATCGTGGTCGACAGCTCGGCGCTGATCGCCCTGTTCGAACAGGAAGACGATGCTCCGCTCGTCGCGGCGGCTCTCGGTGCAGCCTCCGCATTGTCGATCTCAAGCGTCAGTGTGCTGGAGACGGGAATGGTTCTCCGAGCGAGACGCGGAGTCGTCGCCGTTCAGCGTCTGTGGGCATTCCTCGAGATCGAAAACGACTTCGACATCGTGCCATTTTCCGCATCGCACGCTCGCGCCGCCCTCGCCGCCTTCGAAAAGTATGGCAAGGGCCTCAATTCTAGAACAAAACTCAATCTTGGGGATTGCTGCGCATATGCGCTGGCGGAGGCGCTGGACGCTCCCCTGCTGTACAAGGGCAGCGACTTCCGCTTGACGAATATCCGGTCTGTCCTCTGAGGCGACGGCGTCACCGCGACCGGCAGCGGGCCGTCACGGTGCGCTCGCGGGAGCCGTCGTCGTAGACGACCGTCAGGTTGCCGCCGTTGAGCTTGGCGATGTTGCCCTTGTACCAGGCGCCGCCGCCCTTCCAGTCGCACTCGACGCGCGTGCCGATGCCCCAGTCGTAGCGCCGCACCAGCTGGCGCGGCAGCGTCTCCTTGGAGCCGTCGTCGTAGCGCAGCACCACCTCGCCGCCGCCGGCGCGCTGCACCACGGCCGGATACCAGTACTTGCCGCCCTGCCAGCGCCCGAGCACCCAGTCGCCCTTGTCGAGCGCGACCGCCGGCGATGACGCCAGCACCCCGAGCACGCCCACGAGCCCGAGCAGCGCACCCGTAACCATTCGCCTGATCATTGAAAGCCCCGTCTTCGTCAGCCGGGGCGGACCCTCGCGCGGCGCCGGGAATGCGTCAAGTCACGGCCGCGCCACCGAGCGCCCCGCGGCTCGCCTTGGGGCCACGGCCAGCCCCGCCGTGGACAATGACCGCCCCCCTCGCTAAGGAGGCCGGCCGGGGCCTGGGGGCTCGCGGAGATTCGGGATGCTCAGGCGCCTCTACGACTGGACGATGAGCTTCGCCGGCCACCGCCATGCCAAGGCCGTGCTCGGCGTCATCTCGTTCTCCGAGAGCTCGTTCTTCCCGATCCCGCCCGACGTGCTGCTCATTCCGATGGTGCTCGCCGACCGGGCACGTGCCTGGGCCCTTGCCGCCTGGTGCACGATCACCTCCGTCTTCGGCGGGATGCTCGGCTACCTGATCGGCTACCTGCTCTACGACACTGTCGGCACATGGCTGATCGAACTCTACGGCTACGGCGGCGAGGTCGAGGCGTTCCGCCACGCCTATGCCGAGTGGGGCGCGTGGATCATCCTCATCAAGGGCCTGACGCCGATCCCCTACAAGGTGGTCACGATCACGTCCGGATTCGCCGGCTACGACTTCCTCGCGTTCGTGGCGCTGTCGATCGTCACCCGCGGGGCCCGCTTCTTCCTCGAGGCGGCGCTCCTGCGGCGCTACGGCGAGCCGATCCGCGCCTTCATCGAGAAGCGCCTGAAGCTCGTGACGACCCTCGTCGCCGTGGCGCTGGTGGGCGGCCTCGTGGCGGCCCGCTACGTTTTCTGAGAAGCCCCGTCCGAAGACAGGGGGAAGGACGTCCATGTCGACCACCCTCGCCGGCACCGCCGCTCCCGCCGGCCGCTCCACCCGCCTCCTTCCGGTCCTTGCCGGGGCGCTCTCCTTCGCCCTCGGCGTCGTCACCATCGCCACCGCCTGGGGCTTCCAGCTGATCGGCGGCTACGCCCCCTGCGCCCTCTGCCTCGAGCAGCGCATCCCCTATTATGTCGGCCTGCCGCTGATCGCCGCCGGCCTCCTCGCCCACCGGTTCGGCGCACGCCTCACGGTGCTGCGGATCGCCCTCGTCCTCGCCGCCGGCGTCTTCGCCTACGGCCTCGCGCTCGGCGTCTATCAGGCGGGCGCGGAATGGGCGTTCTGGCCGGGCCCGACCGACTGCGGCGGCGGCGTCGCCACCACGACCAGTGCCGGCAACCTCCTGTCGCAGATCCAGTCGACGCGCCTCGTCAGCTGCACCGAGGCGTCGTGGCGGATGTTCGGGCTGTCCTTCGCCGGCTGGAACGCCGTCGCGTCCCTCGCCCTCGTCGTCCTGACGCTCGGCGGGGCGCTCGCCGGCCTGCGGCGGCGCGAGGCGCGCCGGTGAGCCGGGTGCCGAGCGTGCGTCCCGGTGACGGCTCGCCCTGGCGCGAGCGCGAGGCGCCGAGCCTCGACGACATCGCCGCCCTCGCGGCCGAGGCCTTTGCGGCCCTGCCGGAGGACTTCCGGCGCCTCACCGGCGACATCACCTTCCGCGTCGACGAGTTCCCCGACGCCGAGGCGCTCGCCGCCGTCGGTCTCGAGAGCGAGTTCGACCTGCTCGGCCTCTTCGTCGGCGTCGGCATGGCGCACGACGCGGCGACCCTGCCGACCGGCCGGATGCCGAACCAGATCTGGCTCTACCGCCGGCCGATCCTCGACTACTGGGCCGAGCACGAGGAGACGCTCGGCGCCGTCGTCACCCACGTCCTCGTCCACGAGATCGGCCACCACTTCGGCCTCTCGGACGACGACATGGAGGCGATCGAGGCGGGCGACTGAGCCGCCCGCCGATCGCCCGTCCGCGCCCTACTTCGCCGCCTTCGCCCGCTCCATCGCCTCGAGGATCATCTGCTCGGCGACGTCGACGCCGGCCCAGCGGACGATCTTCACCCACTTGCCGGGCTCGAGGTCCTTGTAGTGCTCGAAGAAGTGCTCGATCTGCTTGATGGTGATCGAGGGCATGTCCTCGTAGGAGCGGACCTTCTCGTAGCGGAGGGTCAGGTGGTTGGAGGGGACGGCGATCACCTTCTCGTCGCCGCCCTTCTCGTCCTCCATGACGAGGACACCGATCGGCCGGCAGTTGATGATGGCACCGGGGATGATCGCCCGGGTGTTCGCCACGATCACGTCGATCGGGTCGCCGTCGTCCGACAGGGTGTGCGGGACGAAGCCGTAGTTCCCCGGATAGCGCATCGGCGTGTAGAGGAAGCGGTCGACCACCAGCGCGCCGGCGGCCTTGTCCATCTCGTACTTGATCGGCTCGCCGCCGACCGGCACCTCGACGATGACGTTGATGTCCTTGGGCGGGTTGTTGCCGGTGGCGATGGCGTCGATACGCATGAAGGGCTCCTCGCCTGAGACTGGGTCTGGGACAACGCACGGGCGGCGCGACGCGCTCGCGTGTGCGGCGCACAATGGCCGTGCGCGTCTAGCGCAGCTTGCCGGGCGGGGCAATCGCCGCGGCCGACGCCGCCGAGATGTCGCACGAGAGCGGCGCGCCAGCGAGCCGGAAGGGGCGGACGGGTTCGCCGCCTCAGCCGCGCGCGGGCGCCCAGCCGAAGGCGAGCTTCGGCAGGATGCTCTCGCCGATCCGGTCCATCGAGCGGCCGACCGCCCGCCCGCCGAGCGAGGTGTAGAAGCGCACCGCCGGCTCGTTGTCGGCGAGCGCCCAGACGACGACGCTGCGGCGGCCCTGGGCGGCGAGTTCCTGCTTCGCCGAGGCGAACAGCGCCCGGCCGAAGCCGAGGCCCTGGTACTCCGGGCGGAGGTAGATCTCGTAGATCTCGCCGCGGAAGGGCAGCGCGCGCGCCCGGCTCTGGCCGTAGGTGACGTAGCCGGCCACTTCGCGGCCGTGCTCGAGCAGCATCACAGGCACGCGGCGGCGGATCGCCCGCTCCCACCACACCGGGCCGCGCCGGGCGATCATCCGCTCGAGTTCGGTCCCCGGCAGGATGCCGCGATAGGCCGTCCGCCAGGCCGCGTCGTGCACGTCGGCGACCGCGCCCGCATCGGTGGGCGACGCACGTCTGATCGCGAGGGCGCCGGTCTTCATGGAGGGAAGATTACGGTGCGTCGCGCCGACGGGTAAAGAGGGACGTCACCGGGAGCTGCCATGCGCGAGACAGACGCCGGAACCGCCCTCGTCACCGGCGCCTCGAGCGGCCTCGGGGCCGAGTTCGCGCGCCTCCACGCCGCCCGCGGCGGCGATCTCGTGCTCGTCGCCCGCCGGGCGGACCGCCTCGCCGCCCTCGCCGACGAGCTGACCGCCGCGCACGGCGTCACCGTCCTCCCCGTCGCCCTCGACCTCACGGCCGAAGGCGCAATCGATTCGCTGGGGTCGCGCATCGAATCGCAGGGCCTCGCCGTCGACGTCCTCATCAACAACGCCGGCTTCGGCGGCGGCGGCGCCTTCGACGGCCGCCCCGCCGGCCTCGACGCGGCGATGGTACGGCTGAACGCCGAGGTGCCGGTGGCCCTTTGCCGGGCCTTCCTGCCGGCGATGCGGGCGCGCGGGCGCGGCCGCGTCCTCAACGTCGCCTCGATCGTCGCCTTCGCGCCGGGGCCTGGCATGGCGGTCTACGCCGCCTCGAAGGCCTTCCTGCTGTCGTTCTCGGAGGCGCTGTCGGAGGAGTTCGCCGGCTCCGGCGTCACCGTCACCGCCTTCTGCCCCGGCCTCACCGCCACGGAATTCCACGCCGCCGCTGGCTATGTCGGCCCGGGCCGCACCATCCCCGGCGGTCGCGCGGCGCGGCCGGTCGCAGAGGCGGGCTACCGGGCCATGCTCGCCGGCCGCCCCATCGCCTTCGCCGAGACGACGACGGCCGTCGCGGCGCAGGTGCCGCGGTTCCTGCCGCGCCGCCTGGTGACGCGGCTCGTGGCGGCGATGGTGCGCAACCGGAGGACGTGAAACGGAAAAGGCGGCCCGCGGGCCGCCTCCACATCCGTCAGTTGGCGGCCCGCGGGCCGCCCGTCTCGGGCTATGCAGCCCTCAGGCCGCGGTGTCGGTCTCCTTGCGGCGCTCGGCACGCTTGCGGTCGTGCGGATCGAGCAGCGCCTTGCGCAGGCGGATCGAGTCCGGCGTCACCTCGACGAGCTCGTCGTCCTGGATGTAGGCGAGAGCCTTCTCCAGCGTCATGCGGATCGGCGGGGTCAGCCGCACCGCCTCGTCCTTGCCGCTCGAGCGGACGTTCGAGAGCTGCTTGCCCTTCATCACGTTCACTTCGAGGTCGTTGCCGCGCGAGTGCTCGCCGACGATCATCCCCTCGTAGACCTTCCAGCCCGGCTCGATCATCATCGGTCCGCGGTCCTCGAGGTTCCACAGGGCATAGGCCACCGCCTCGCCGCCGGCGTTCGAGATGAGCACGCCGTTGGTGCGGCCGGGGATCTCGCCCTTGTGCGGCGCATAGCCGTGGAAGAGCCGGTTCATGATCGCCGTGCCGCGCGTGTCGGAGAGGAGCTCCGACTGGTAGCCGATCAGGCCGCGGGTCGGGGCGTGGAAGACGAGGCGCATGCGCCCGCCGCCCGAGGGGCGCATCTCGATCATGTCGGCCCGCCGCTCGGAAAGCTTCGAGACCACCGCGCCCGAGTGCTCCTCGTCGACGTCGATGATCACCTCCTCGATCGGCTCGAGCACGGTGCCGTCCTCGCCCTTCTCGAAGACGACGCGCGGTCGGCCGACGGTGAGCTCGAAGCCCTCGCGGCGCATGGTCTCGATGAGGATGGCGAGCTGCAGTTCGCCGCGGCCGGCGACCTCGCAGGAATCGCGGTCGGTGCCTTCCGTGACCTTGAGGGCGACGTTGCCCTCCGCCTCGCGGAACAGGCGGTCCTTGATCACCCGGCTCTGCACCTTGTCGCCTTCGGTGCCGGCGAGCGGGCCGTCGTTGATGCGGAAGGTCATCGACAGGGTCGGCGGGTCGATCGGCTGCGCCTCGAGCGGCGCCGACACCGACGGGTCGCACAGCGTGTCGGCCACGGTCGCCGTCGTCAGGCCGGCCACCGCGACGATGTCGCCGGCCTGCGCCTCCTCGACCGGCACGCGCTCGAGGCCGCGGAAGCCAAGCACCTGGGTGATGCGGCCTGTCTCGATCAGCTTGCCGTCGCGCGACAGCGCCTTCACCGCCATGTTCGGCCGGGCGATGCCCGAGCGGACGCGGCCGGTGAGGATGCGGCCGAGGAAGGGGTTCGATTCGATCGTCGTGGCGAGCAGGCGGAACGGCCCCTCCTCGACCGCCGGCGGCGGCACGTGGGTGAGCACGAGGTCGAGCAGCGGGCCGACGTCGGTCTGCGGCCCGTCCGGGCTCTCGGCCATCCAGCCCTGCTTGGCCGAGCCGTAGCGGACCGGGAAGTCGAGCTGGTCGGCGGTGGCGTCGAGGGCGGCGAAGAGGTCGAACACCTCGTTCAGCACCTCGTCCGGGCGACCGTCCGGCTTGTCCACCTTGTTGATCGCGACGATCGGCCGGAGGCCCACCTTCAGGGCCTTCGACAGCACGAACTTCGTCTGCGGCATCGGCCCCTCGGCCGCGTCGACCAGCACGATGGCGCCGTCCACCATGTTGAGGATGCGCTCCACCTCGCCGCCGAAGTCGGCGTGGCCGGGCGTGTCGACGATATTGATGCGCGTGCCCTTCCACGGCACCGAGGTCACCTTCGCGAGGATGGTGATGCCGCGCTCGCGCTCGAGGTCGTTCGAATCCATCGCCCGCTCGGCGACCCGCTGGTTCTCGCGGAAGGTCCCCGACTGCTGCAGCAGCTTGTCGACCAGCGTGGTCTTGCCGTGGTCGACGTGGGCGATGATGGCGATGTTGCGAATGTCCATGAAAACACCAAAAGGCGGGCCCGAGGGTGATCCGGGTCCGCTGCCTGTTTTGCGGCGCAATATACTCATCGCCGGCCGCGGGGCAATGACGCTCTGGCGGCCGCACGAGACGCCAAGGGTCGCAGGCGGCCGGTGCGGCGATCCCCTCAGGGCGCGGCGTCAGCCGGCCGGCGCAGGGACAGTGTGGCGGTCGTCCGCCCGGGCTCGCTCGCCAGCGTGAGCCGACCGCCCCACGCCTCGGCGATGTCGCCGACGATCGCGAGGCCGAGGCCCGCGCCGTCCTCGTTGACGTCGAGCCGGGCGCCGCGCGCCGTCAGCCCGTCGATCCGGTCGGCGGCGATCCCGGGCCCGTCGTCGACGACCTCGATCGCGAGCCCGTCGCCGGCGCCGACGCAGCGGACCGCGACGCCGCTTTCGGCATGGCGCACGGCGTTCTCGAGGAGATTGCCGAGGGCTTCGGCGAGGTCGTCCGGGTGGATGCGCGCCACCGTCCCGGCGGGGATGTCCGCCGACCACGTGAGCGCCGCCCCCGCCGGGGTGCGGACGATCACGGCGAGCACGGCGTCGACGACGTCCGCCACGTCGGCGCGGGCGTCGCCGCCGCCGCCGGCGAGGCGGGCGCGGGCGAGCTCGCGCTCGACGTGCCGCCGCATCGCCGCTGCCACCTGTTCCACGTCGGCGGCGATCGCCGTCTCGCCGCGCTCGCGCAGCCGCACCACGTCGCCGGACAGAACCTGAAGCGGCGTCTTCAGGCCGTGCGCCAGGTCGGCCGCGCGGGCGCGGGCGCGCTCCACCTGCGCCTCGCGCGCGCCGAGCAGCCCGTCGACCTCGGCGGCGAGCGGCAGGATCTCGTCCGGAAACGCATCACCGAGCCGCCGCTCCGTGCCGGCTCGGATGCCGGCGAGGCTGGCGCGCACGCCGGCGAGCGGCCGGAGCCCCACCGTCACCTGCACGCCGGCCGAGGCGATGAGCACCAGCGCGAGCACGGCGAGATAGGGCAGGAGGTCGATCGCGAACGCCGTGGTCGCGGCGCCGACGTCGGCGGCGTCGATCGCAACCGCCGCCCGCAGGGCCCCGCCCCCGAGCCGCGCCGGCAGGCGGACGCTGCGCTCGAGCACGATCAGCGCCGCGCCGCCCGGCCCGGCGATGCGGTGCTCGTGGACGGCGCCGTCAGCGAGAGCGTCGGGCGGCAGCGCCAGCGTCTCGTCCCACAGCGACCGCGAGCGGAGGAGTTCGTCGCCCACCCGCAGCTGCCAGTAGAGGCCGGACAGCGGCGTTTCGAAGCGCGGGTCGGCCGGCGGACGCGTGACCTCGAGGGCGCCCGACGGCCCGCGGTCGAGGCCGGCGGTGATCTGGTCGAGATAGACCGCGAGTTCGCCCGTCACCCGCCGCTCGACGTGCCGCTCGAACAGCAGCGTCAGCCCGAAGGCGGCGAGCGCCAGCGCGGCGAGGATCGACAGCGCGCCTGCGACAAGCAGCCGGAGGCGGAGCGAGCCGCGCGTCATGGGGCGGCGCCGCAGGTCATGGCGCCCCATCCGCGATCAGGTAGCCGAAGCCCCGGCGCGTCTCGATCGCCTCGGCGCCGAGCTTGCGCCTCAGCCGGGTCACCACCGCCTCGAGCGCGTTCGCCTCGCGCGCGTCGTCGTCGCCGTAGAGGTGCTCGAGCAGTTCCGGCGCCGGCACGACGCGTCCCTTGTGGTGCATCAGGTAGGCGACGAGGCGATATTCGAGCGGCGACAGCGGCACCGGGACACCACTGAGCGTCACCCGCATCTGGCGGGCGTCGAGGCGCAGCGGCCCCGCCTCGATCGTCGGCGCCCCGTGGCCGGCGGCCCGGCGGACGAGGGCGCGGGCCCGCGCCACCAGTTCCTCCATCTGGAACGGCTTCGGCAAATAGTCGTCGGCGCCGGCGTCGATCCCCTCGACGCGCTCGGCCCAGGCGCCGCGCGCCGTCAGCACCAGCACGGGCATCGTCCGCCCGGATGCCCGCCAGCGCTTCAGGACCGCGAGCCCGTCCATGCGCGGCAGCCCGAGGTCGAGCACCACGAGATCGTAGTCCTCGGTGTCGCCGCGGAACCACGCGTCCTCGCCGTCGGCGGCGGTGTCGACGACGAAGCCCGCCGCCGCCAGGGCGGCGCCGACGTCGCGGGCGATGCGGGGCTCGTCCTCGACGAAGAGCACGCGCATCACTCGTCCTCCCCCTCGCGGACCGCGCCCGTGCGCGCGTCCACCTCGACCTCGCGGAGCCGGCCGTCCGGCATCAGCACCCGGAACTCGTAGACGTAGCGGCCATCCTCGCGCTCGAACTCGACCCCGACGATGCGCCCGCCGATCTCCGCCGTCACGCGCTCCTGCAGCGCCGCGAGCGGCAGCACGTCGCCCGCCTCGCGCGCCCGCCGGGCGGCGTCATGGTCGTCGTCGTCCGCTCGAACGACACCGACCGTGCAGGCGAGCGCCAGCGCGGCGGCGAGCGCGAACGACGGGAAGCTTCTCTGGGACAGGCGGCGCATGGCGCCCCTTCCTTGCACGTCCCGACCTGACAGATCGCTGACGAGGCCGATCAGCGGGGCGTCAGGGCGGATCGGGCAGTGTCCACGCCATCGGACGGCCGGTGCCGTTCGGACTGACAGGAGAACCCCGATGCACAAGCGCCTGACCGCCGCCACCCTCGCGGCCGCCTTCCTCGCCACCTCCGGCGCGGCCTTCGCCTCCGACGACACGCCGGCGGCGCCGCGCGACCAGTGGATGACCGTCGACCAGATCAAGGAGACCTTCACGCAAAAGGGCTATCAGGTCCGGCAGGTGAAGGTCGAGGACAACGGCTACGAGGTCTACGCCCTCGACAAGGACGGCAAGCGCTTCGAGGCCGATGTCGACCCGGTGACCGGCGCGGTCGTGAAGATGGAGGCGGACGACTGATGGACGCCTTCTCCCTCGGGAAGGCCGGAGCCGGCGGCGATGCGCCGCCGGCCACCACCGGCCCCGCCGCGGGCGCCCGCACCGTCAAGGTGTGGGACCCGCTGGTCCGCCTCTTCCACTGGTCGCTGGTCGTCGCCTTCGTGGTGGCCTGGGCGACGGGCGACGAGCTGCAGGAGGTCCACGAGATCGCCGGCTACACCATCGCCGGGCTCGTCGCCTTCCGGATCGTCTGGGGTCTCGTCGGCAGCACCCACGCCCGCTTCACCGACTTCGTCCGCAGCCCCGTCGCCGTCGCCGGCTACCTCGTCGACACCGGCCGGCTGCGGGCCCGCCGGTACCTCGGCCACAACCCGGCCGGCGGCGCGATGATCCTCGCCCTCCTCGTCATGCTGGCGGTGATCTGCACCACCGGCTTCCTGATGACGACGGACGCCTTCTGGGGTGTCGAGTGGGTGGAGGAGACCCACGAGGTGGCGGTCAACCTGACGCTCGTCCTCATCGGGCTCCATCTCGCCGGCGTCGCGGTGGCGAGTTTCGAGCACCGGGAGAACCTCGTCCGGGCGATGATCACCGGGCGCAAGCGCGCCGACAGCGAGCCCTGAGCGTCCGCGCCTTCCCGCGGCCGCAGACCGGAGAGACGAGCATGAGCCGCAGCCACGCCGAAGGCCACATGATCCAGCGCATCGGCTGGCTGCGGGCGGCCGTGCTCGGTGCCAACGACGGCATCATCTCGACGGCGAGCCTCATCGTCGGCGTCGCCGCGGCGGCCACCGCCCCGGGCGACGTCCTCGTCGCCGGCGTCGCTGGCCTCGTCGCCGGCGCCATGTCGATGGCGGCCGGCGAATACGTGTCTGTCTCCTCCCAGTCCGACACCGAGCGCGCCGACCTCACCCGGGAGCGCCTCGAGCTCGCGACCCAGCCCGAGTTCGAGCTCGACGAGCTGACGGAGATCTACGTCGAGCGCGGTCTCTCGCCGGGCCTTGCCCGGCAGGTCGCCGAGGAACTCATGCAGGGCGACGCCCTCGCCGCCCACGCCCGCGACGAACTCGGCATCACCGAGGCGGCGACGGCGCGCCCCGTCCAGGCCGCCCTCACCTCGGCGGCGACCTTCGCCATCGGCGCCGCCTTCCCGATCGTCGTCGCGCTGCTCTCCCCGGCCGGCCTGCTCGCCCCCATCGTCTCCGGGGCGTCGGTGGCGTTCCTCGCCCTTCTCGGCGCCGTCGGCGCCCGTGCGGGCGGCGCCGCACCGCTGAAGCCGGCAGTGCGTGTCGCCTTCTGGGGCGCCCTCGCGATGGCCGCCACCGCCGCGATCGGCGCTCTGGTGGGTACAGCGGTGTAGCTTGTCCACCGTGTAGATCGCGATGATCGGCCGTAGGCCCACCTTCAGGGCCGTCGACAGCACGAACTTCGTCTGCGGCATCGGCCCTTCGGCCGCGTCGACCAGCACGATGGCGCCGTCCACCTGTCGAAGATGCGCTCCACCTCGCTGCCGAAGTCGGGGTGGCCGGCCCAAGGTCGCAGCCGCCGGGCCGCCTCTTCGCACTGCCGCTTTACAAAGCGGCCGGCGAGGCGTCGAATTGGAAGAATGACAAACAGGCGCGAAGGGAGGGGAACGCCGTGTGCCGCATCTTCGCCGGTCAGGATCCGGCCTCCTACGGGAGCCAGACCCGCTCGATCCGCCTCAACGGCCACTCCACCTCGATCCGCCTGGAGGCGGCGTTCTGGTCGATGCTGGAGGAGATCGCCGCGAGCCAGGGCATGAGTGTCGCCCGCTTCGCCTCGACCCTGCACGACGAGGTGATCGAGCTGCACGGCGAAGTGTCGAACTTCGCCTCGCTCCTGCGCTGCACCTGCCTCGTCTATGCGACGGAACTGCGCGGCCGCGCCGCCTGTGCCGGCGAGGCGGCCGAGCGCCCGCCGCTCGCGGCCCGCGCCGTGGCGGCGCTGGTCGCCGCCGAGTAGGCCTCGCCGCACCCCGCCGCCGCGGCAGAGAGGATCGGCCGGCACGCTCGCTGGCCCTGTAGTAGCGAGCTACCACCCGGCCCCCGCCCCTGTCGGCTACCGTTTCCACGACGGTACCGAAGCGGAGGAGTGCGCCACCGATGGCGAAGGCGATCCATTCGATGATCCGGGTGCTCGAAGAGGCCCGCTCGGTCGATTTCTACGACAAGGCATTCGGGCTGAAGGTCGCCGACCGCTTCGACTTCGGCGGCTTCGTGCTGATCTACCTGCGCAGCCCCGACGCGGACTTCGAGGTCGAGCTGACGGTCAACAAGGACCGCACCGAGCCCTACCAGCTCGGTGACGGCTACGGCCACATCGCCTTCGTCGTCGACGATCTCGACGCCGAACACGCGCGCTTCGAGCGGCTCGGCCTGTCGCCGAAGCCGGTGAAGGAGATGGGTTTCGAGGGCAAGCCGCTCGCCAAGTTCTTCTTCGTCGACGATCCCGACGGCTACAAGATCGAAGTGCTGCAAAGGCGCGGCCGCTACACCTGAGCCGGGAAAATTCGGCCGGGCACAAGATAAAAACAAGACTTTCGAGGAAACCGAGGAGGAAGACGAGATGGAGACGCAGACACGGCCGCGTCTGTCGCGGCGTGATCTCTTGAAGTCATTCGGTGCGGCGGCGGTGGTGGTCTCATCCGGCGTGCTCGTCCACCCCGGCGAGGGCTGGGCGGTCGAGGCGACGGCGCTGAAGCCGGAGACGATGCGCACCCTCGTGAAGATGGCGCGCGACATCTATCCCCACGACCAGGTGCCCGACCGCTTCTACGCCGTGGCGATGAAGTCCTTCGACACCCAGGCGGCGAGCGACGCCGCCTTCAAGGCGATGGTGGAGGACGGTGTCATTGCCCTCGACACGCTGGCGAACGCCCGCCAGGGCGTCGCCTATGTCGACGTCGGCTGGGAGGCCGACCGTGTCGCCCTCCTCAAGGAGATGGAGGACGGCACCTTCTTCCAGAAGGTGCGCGGCAACCTCGTCACCGGCCTCTACAACAACGAGGAGGTGTGGCCGATCTTCGGCTACGAGGGCGAGTCCGCCGGCAAGGGCGGCTACATCGACCGCGGGTTCGACGACATCGCCTGGCTCTAGGGGCGGCCCCGCGCGACCGCGCCCCGCCTCGCCCAACGATCACAACACGATTCCGGAGGAAGCCCGATGGCAGCCCCATTCTCGCTCGACGACGACAGCGTCGTCGTCATCGTCGGCTCCGGTGCCGGAGGCGGCACGCTCGGCACCGACCTTGCCCGCAAGGGCATCAAGACCGTCATCCTCGAGGCCGGCAAGCGCGTCGAGATGGACGATTTCGTCAACAACGAGTGGCAGAGCTTCGCCGACATCTCCTGGCTCGACCCGCGCACCACCTCCGGCAGCTGGCGGGTGGCGAAGGACTTCCCCGGCCTGCCGGCGTGGATCGTCAAGGCCGTCGGCGGCTCCACCATCCACTGGGCGGGCGCGTCTCTGCGCCTGCAGCCGCACGAGTTCAAGGCGCGCACCACCTACGGCGACGTGCCGGGCGCGAGCCTTCTCGACTGGCCGATCACCCGCGAGGAACTCGACCCCTACTACGCCCGCGCCGAGGACCGCATGGGCGTGACGCGCACCAATGGCATCGCCGGCCTGCCGGGCAACAACAACTACAAGGTCTTCGCCAAGGGCGCCGAGAAGGTCGGCTACAAGGACTTCTCCACCGGCCGCATGGCGATCAACTCCGCCGAGCGCGACGGCCGCGGCGCCTGCCAGCAGATCGGCTTCTGTTTCCAGGGCTGCAAGTCGGGGGCGAAGTGGTCGACCCTGATTGCCGAGATCCCGAAGGGCGAGGCGACCGGCAACCTCGAGGTCCGGCCAGAGAGCCAGGTGCTGCAGATCGAGCACGACGCCTCCGGCAAGGTCACCGGCGTCGTCTATGCGGACGCGACCGGCGCCCACCAGCGCCAGAAGGCCCGCGTCGTCTGCGTCGCCGGCAACTCGATCGAGAGCCCGCGGCTCCTCCTCAACTCCGCCTCGTCGATGTTCCCCGACGGCCTCGCCAACTCCTCCGGACAGGTCGGCCGCAACTACATGCGCCACCTCACCGGCTCGGTCTACGGCGTGTTCGAGGAGCCGGTGCACATGTATCGCGGCACCACGATGGCCGGGATCATCTCCGACGAGGTGCGCAACGATCCGGGCCGCGGCTTCGTCGGCGGCTACGAGATGGAGACCCTGTCGCTCGGCCTGCCGTTCATGGCGGCCTTCCTCGACCCCGGCGCCTGGGGCCGCGACTTCTCCTCCGCCCTCGACGGCTATTCCCGCATGGCCGGCATGTGGATCGTCGGCGAGGACATGCCGCGCGAGACGAACGCCGTCACCCTGCACCCGACCGCGAGGGACAAGTTCGGCCTGCCGGTGCCGAACGTGAACTTCGACGACCACCCGAACGACATCGCCATGCGGGCCCACGCCTACAAGGCCGGCCGCGCGGTCTACGACGCCGTCGGGGCGACGCGCACCTTCCCGACGCCGCCCTATCCCTCCACCCACAATCTCGGCACCAACCGGATGAGCGAGAAGCCGCGCGACGGCGTCGTCAACAAGTGGGGCCAGACCCACGACATCGCCAACCTGTTCGTCTCCGACGGCAGCCAGTTCACCACCGGCGGCGCCGAGAACCCGACCCTGACGATCGTGGCGCTGGCCACCCGCCAGGCCGACTACATCGCCGACCAGATGGGCAAGAACGCCCTCTGACGCCCCGTCCCTGCGTGGCGGCGCCGCGTCGCCGCCACGCAACACCCGTCCGCCTCGTCGGCCCTGAAGAGGGAGAGGCGACGTCCCGGCCGCGGCTGAGAGCGACTGACCACGTTCCGCCCGCGGCCCCCCCTCCCTGCCCTCCCCCGCGAGGGGGGAGGGTTTCGTTGTGCTTGGAGCAGATGGATCGCCCAAAACTCGACTCGAACCCTCCCCCCTCGCGGGGGAGGGCAGGGAGGGGGGGCGCCGCGAGTCCGACGCCCGACGTCTCCGCCCGCGCCCACGGGAGTCCCCACCCCCGCCACTCCCCGAGGGCCGCCCGACGTTGAGACGGGTACTCCCCCCGCCGTTGCGCCGCCCGCCCTCCCCCGCTACTGAGGCCGCGGCGCGGGCCGCCTCCGGCCCGGGAGAGCACGTCGTGGCGCGGATCCAGATCACGCCGAAGATCGACCTCGACGAGGACGAACTCGCCGAGCGCTTCGTGCTGGCGGCAGGACCCGGCGGGCAGAACGTCAACAAGGTCTCGACGGCGGTGGAGCTGCGCTTCGACGTCGCCCGCTCGCCGTCCCTGCCGGAGCGGGTGCGCGACCGGCTGCTCGTGCTCGGCGGCCATCTCCTCACCCAGGACGGCGTCCTCATCATCAACGCCCGCAGCCACCGCACCCAGGAGCGCAACCGCGCCGACGCCCGGGCCCGCCTCGCCGCCCTGATCGAGAAGGCCTCGGAACCCCCGCCGCCGCCGCGCCGCAAGACCCGCCCGACCCTCGCCTCCAAGAAGCGCCGCCTCGAGGCGAAGAGCGCCCGCGGCACCATCAAGAAACACCGCGGCCGGCCCGGCGAGGAGTGATCGCCGCAGCCGGCCGCGCCGGTCCGTCACCATTTGTCCCCGGCGACCCGCGCCGCCGGGTGAAGGCTCGCCGCCCTCAGTCGTCGAAGAAGAAGTCGCTCGCGCCGAGCTTGCTCTTCGACACGTCGAGGAGGGTGATCGAGGCGTCCGGGTCGCCCCAGCTCACCACGGCGTCGCCGTTCTTGTTGTCGCGGATGGTCAGGTCGTCGAAGTCGCGCACGCCGTTGGCGTCGATCTCGATGCGGTCCTGGCCGGAGAAGTCCTTGATCACGTCGTCGCCGTCGCGGTCGTCGAAGATGAACAGGTCGGATCCGCTGCCGCCGGTCAGCTTGTCGTTGCCGGCGCCGCCGTCGAGCTCGTCGTTGCCCGAGCCGCCGACCAGCTTGTCCTTGCCGACGTCGCCGTCGAGCTCGTCGTTGCCGTCGTTGCCGTAGAGCTTGTCGTTGCCGCGCTCGCCGTCGATCTCGTCGTTGCCGCCGAGGCCCTTGATCTTGTCGTGGCCGAAGGTGCCGTCGATCTCGTCGTAGCCGTTGGTCCCGCGGATCGCCTGCATCGCCTCGATGCCGGACGACATCGGCTGGTAGACGGACGCCGCCGGCAGCACCGGCGACAGGAGGTCGAGCTCGTCGTCGACCAGGAAGCTCTCGGAAAGCGGCATTGCCAGAACCCTCGTTGTCTCGCCGCCCGGAGGGGCGGCCGGCCGCGTCGGCCGTCACGAGGGCATATGGGAAAGCCCGGTTAGAGGTCGGTAAGAGGGGGGTTAGATGTTGGCAAGACGCCGCGCGAGCCTGCGATCCCGCCGCCGCTCAGCCCTCGTCGAGCGGCACCGGCGTCGCCGTCAGGCAATAGCCGACGCCGCGCACGGTGCGGATCAGCGAGCCGCCCTCCGTGTCGATCTTCTTGCGCAGGTAGCGGATGTAGACGTCCACCACCTTGGTGCCCGGTTCGAAGCTGTATTCCCAGACGCTGTTGAGCAGCCGCTGCCGGCTCACCACCTTCTCGGCGTTCTGCATGAGGTACTGCAGCAGGCCGAACTCGCGCACGGTGAGGGCGAGGTCGCGGCCGTCGCGGGTGGCGCGGTGGGTGGCCGGATCGAGCTCGAGCGGCCCGACCCGCAGCACCCCGTCGCCCGCCGCCTCCCCCGGCAGCCGCCGGCGGAGCGCCGCGAGGCGGGCGAGCAACTCGTCGAAGGCGAACGGCTTCGTCAGGTAGTCGTCGGCGCCGCCGAGGAGGCCCTCCACCTTGTCCTGCAGCTCGTGCTTCGCCGTCAGCATCAGGATCAGCACCGGCCGCCGCTCGGCGCGCACGATGCGGCACACCTCGAGCCCGTCCACATAGGGCAGCATGCGGTCGAGGATGACGAGGTCGTAGGGCTCGGTGCGGATGCGCGCGAGCGCCGCCCGCCCGTCCTCGGCCACCGCCACCTGGAAGCCCTCGGCGACGAGGCCGCGCTTCAGGAACTCGACGATGCGCCGGTCGTCCTCGACGAGCAGGATCCTCACGCCACCCTCCCGCCGGCCGCCGGCAGCACGATCCTCAGCACCGCCCCGCGCGGCGCCCCGTCCTCGAGCGTCAGCCGCCCGCCGTGGCGCTCGACCAGCGACTTGGCGATCGACAGGCCGATGCCGAGCCCGGCGACCGCCCGCCCCTCGCCGCCCTCGCCGCGGTAGAAGCGCTCGAACACGAACGGCCGCTCGGCCTCCGGCACGCCCTCGCCCTCGTCGGCGACGGTGATCTCGGCGCCCCCCGCGAGCGGGCGGGCGGCGAGCGTCACCGTCGAGCCCTCGGGCGCATACTTCACGGCGTTGTCGATGCCGATCAGCAGCACCTGCTTCAGCCGCTGCGGGTCCGCCGCCACGACGAGCGGCGCCGCCGGCGGCTCGACGTCGACGGCAATCGCGCGACGGTCCGCGAGGGTGCGGCCCTCCTCGCCGGCGAGCACGAGGAGCTCGCCGAGGTCGACCGGCTGCAAAGCGAGCGGCCGGTCCTCGTCCTCGGAGCCGGCGAAGGCGAGGAGGTCGCCGAGGAGCCGACCCATGTCGGCCGCCTGGGCCTGGATGCGCCGCAGCGTCTCCCGGTAGGCCGCCGCGTCGGCACTGCCGCGCAGCGCCACCTCCGCCTCGCCGCGCAGGATGGTGAGCGGCGTGCGCAGCTCGTGGCTGACATCGGCGAGGAAGCGGGCGCGGCGGCGGTCGATCGTCGTCAGCTTCTCGTTCGCCCGGCGGAGTTCGCCGGTGCGCTGCTCGACCTCCACCTCGAGCCGGTCGCGGGCGGCGACGAGCCCCGCCCGCTGTGCCTCGAGGGCACGCGCCATCTCGTTGAAGCTCTTCGCGAGGGCGGTGAACTCGTCGTTGCCGGTGACGGCGACGCGGTGGTCGAGCTCGCCGCGGGCCACCGCCGCCGCCCCGGCTGCGAGCCGCCCGACGGGGCCGACGATCGAGCGGCTCAGCACCCAGCCGAGCGCCCCGCCGGCGACGAGCGCGATCGCCGAGAAGACGCCGGCGCCGACGAACAGCCGGCGCTGCATGCGGCGCACGTCGGCGAGCTCGCCCGCCACCTCGTCGCGCTCGTCCTGCAGCGCCGCCTCGATCTGGTTCTCGAAATCGTTGGCGAGGCGGTACTCGACGTCGCGGCGGAACACCTCCACCGCCGCCTCCATCCGCCCTTCCGCCTTCAGCCCGAACACCTGCTCGGCGGCCCGGTCGATGGCCCGGTAGAGCTCGCGCAGCGTCGCCAGTTCCTCGACGTCGGAGAGCTCGCGGCGCACCTCCTCGACGCTGTTGAAGGTCGACACCTCCGCCCGCGTCACCTCGGCGAGCAGCGCGAACGCCTCGTCCATCTGCCGGCGCGACTGCTCGAAGTCGCCCATCTGCTCGGACCCGAGCAGCAGCACCTCGGCGATCTGTTCCGCGTAGTTGTTGGCGTGGCCGTCGAGCATGGCGATGGCCTCGAAGCGGCGGTGCACGCCGTCGATGCGCTCGACGAAGTCGTCGGTGATGCGCAGCGTGAACACCATCACCGCCACCATCAGCACCGCGCCGACGACGACGATCGCCTCGAAGGCGAAAATGCGGCCCCGCACCGTCATGGCTGGAAGATCATGGCTGGAAGATCGCGGGCAGGAGGGCACCCCGTCGCTCGGCGGTCGGCGCCGCCGCTGCGGCGCGCTCTTCCGCCTCTAGCGTGCAATCGCCGCCGAGGCGAGTGCCGATCGCGCCTGCCGTGGGGCGGATCGCCCTCAGTGCTTGCGGTCGCGCAGGATCTCGCGGGCGGCGTTGTGGCCCGGCGCGCCGGTGACGCCGCCGCCCGGATGGGTGCCGGAGCCGCACATGTAGAGCCCCGGCAGCGGTGCCCGGTAGTCGGCGTTGCCGAGCACGGGGCGGGCCGAGAATATCTGGTCGAGCCCGAGCTGGCCGTGGAAGATGTCGCCGCCGAGGAGCCCGAAGGTGCGCTCGAGATCGAGCGGGCTCATGATCTGCCGGCCGAGCACCGAGGAGGCGAAGCCCGGCGCCGCCTGGTCGACGGTGGCGATCATCAGGTCCGCCACCTCCTCACGGTGGTCGTCCCACGAGGCGCCATTCGGCAGTTCCGGCGCCACGTGCTGGCAGAACAGGCTCGCCACGTGCTGCCCCGCCGGGGCGAGGCTGTCGTCGAGGGTGGAGGGGATCAGCATCTCGACGATCGGCGCCTTCGACCAGCCGTGGACACGCGCGTCGAGGTAGGCGCGGTCCATGTAGGCAAGGCTCGGCGCCATGATGATGCCGGCGGTGTGGTGGTCGGCGATCGTCCGCCCCGGCAAGGACGAAAAACTCGGCAATTCCGACAGGGCGACGTTCATGCGGAAGGTGCCGGAGCCGTTGCGCCAGCCGCCGATGCGGCGGCGGAAGTCCTCCGGCAGCACCGCCGGATCGACGAGACGTTCGAAGAGGAGCTTCGGGTTGAGGTTCGAGACGACGATCGGCGCGCGGACGGCCGTGCCGTCCTCCAGCACCGCCCCGACCGCCCGCCCCTTTTCGACGATCACCTCGGTGACGCCCGACCCGACGCGGATGTCGACGCCCTTCTCGGCGCAGGCCTTCGCCATCGCCTGGGTGATCGCCCCCATGCCGCCGATGGCATGGCCCCACACCCCCTTCTTGCCGTTCACCTCGCCGAAGCAGTGGTGGAGGAGCACGTAGGCTGTGCCGGGCGTGTAGGGGCTGGCGTAAGCGCCGACGACGCCGTCGAAGCCGAGCGCCGCCTTGATCGGGGTGCTCTCGAACCAGCCGTCGAGATAGTCGCCGGCGGACTTCGTGAAGATCTCGAGCAGTTCGCGGCGCATGGAGAGGTCGAGGCCGCGCATGCGGTTGCCGATCTTGCCGGCCTTGATCAGCTCCGGCAGCGCCGACAGCCAGCCGCCGGCGACGACGTTCGGCGGCGTCTCGAGCACGAGGTCCCGCAGGAGGTCCGCGACGATGTCGAGGTGCTCGCCATAGGCGTCGAGCCGCTCGGCGTCCTTCGCCGAGAAGCGCGCCACCTCCGCCTTCGTGCGGCCGGGGCCGACTGAGAAGTGGCCGCCGTCCGGCAGCGGCAGGAAGTTCGACATCCGCCGCTCGACCACCTTCAGCCCGTGGCGCGGCAGGTCGAGGTCGCGGATGACCTTCGGGTTCAGCAGCGAGACGGTGTAGGAGGCGACGGAGTTGCGGAAGCCGGGGTGGAATTCCTCCGTCACCGCCGCGCCGCCGACGACGCCGCGGCGCTCCAGCACCGTCACCTTCAGGCCGGCGGAAGCGAGATAGAAGGCGCAGACGAGCCCGTTGTGGCCGCCGCCGATGATCACCGCGTCGGTCATGGACCGCTCACCTGTCCCGAGAATGTCGCCGAGAATGTCGCGCGGATCAGCCGAGCCGCGCGGCGCGGTGGAGGCTCCAGCCGCGCGCGGGCTTGCGCTCGAGCCGCGTCTCCGGGATCAGCGCCCGCATCTTGCGGGTGAAGTTGCGCAGGCAGACCTCCTGCTTCCCGAGCGGCCCCACCGTGTAGCTCGACGAGCCCATGCCCGCCTGCACCCGGTTGATGAGGTCGGTGTCCTCGGCGTTCACCTGCCGGTTGATGCGCCAGTTGAGATAGCGCACCGCCTTCATCTCGCGGCGCTCGTCCGGCAGCGCGTAGGCGATCTCGCGGATCATCGTCTCGGTCGGCGAGACCGGGATGAACTGCATGAAGTCGATCTGGTCCGGATAGATGTCGAAGGCGACGTTCGGCCAGAGCTTGAAATAGGTCCACAGCCGCTTGCGCTCCGGCGGCAGGTGGGCGACGTCGGGCATGTAGCGCTGGTAGGCGCGCTCGGAGCGGTTGCTCGAGGGCTGGTCGCGCAGCTGCCCCCACATCTTGTCGACCCACTCCTCCGCCTCGATGCCGTAGCCCTTGCCGAAGAGCCGCGTCAGGCCGGGATGGGCGACGGTGATGTGCAGCCCGTCGGAGTAGTTGTCGGCGACGTTCTTCCAGTTGACCGTGCGCGGGCGCAGCGTCACCCGGCCGAACGGCACCAGTTCCTCCATCCGGTAGGGCTCGAGCTCGTGGGCGTAGGGCTTCATCATCTCCGCAACGCTCGGCCCGCCGCCCTCGAGGCGGACGAAGATGAAGCCGAAGAACACCTCGAGGTCGACCGGGGCGAGGCCGTGCTTCTCCGCGTCCATGCCCTCGAAGCTCTTGCGCTGCGGCACGCCGAGGAGCTTGCCGTCGAGGCCGTAGCTCCAGGCGTGATAGGGGCAGTTGAGCCGGCCGCCGCAATTGCCCGACGGCCCGTCGACGATCCGCGCGGCGCGGTGGCGGCAGACATTGTGGAAGCCGCTGATGCGGTCGTCCTCGCCGCGCACCACGACGATCATCTCGCCGAGGAAGTCGAAGGTGTGGAAGTCGCCCGGCTTCGGGATGTCGTTGAGGTGGCAGACCACCTGCCAGGAGGAGCGGAACACCTCCTCCTTCTCCACCTCGAAGAATTCCTCGTCGGTGTAGAGCCACGCCGGCAGGCTGGTGTCGTCGGACGGGGCGAGGCCGGTGCTCGACCCGGCGACGGACCCGGCCTTGGCGAGGCTCCGCGCAAACGCCGCTTCGTTCATCGACGATCCCTCCGACCCGTGCGAGCTGTAACTATACAAATGTATAGCAACGACAAGACAGAGGGTCAATCGGAGTGCGCGCTGGCAGGGCCCCTCGCCTCGCCTTCCCCACCTCCCCGCTGTTCCTCCGGAGCAATCCCCCGTAGTCATCCTAGGCCTTGTGCCTAGGATCCAAGCAACGCGGCCACGCGCGCACTCCTTCTCGAAGGTCGCGGACGCTGAAGCGAATGGATCCCAGGCACAAGGCCTGGGATGACCAGAGAGGGGAGCGAACGGGCGAGAAGGGCAGAGCGGGGGGAGCAAGGTTCAGCAGTGCGCCGGCTGATGTCAGCCGCGGATTCAACAGTTCAATTCCTCGTACAAATCCTGCCACTCCGGGTTCATCGCCACGATGGTGTTGATCTTCCACGCTCGCGGCCACCGCTTGATCGACTTCTCGCGCTGGATCGCAGTGGACGGATCGTCATGCATCTCGTACCAGACGAGGCGGTCGACCCCGTATCGCGACGTGAAGCCCGGCGTCTGTTTGGTGCGATGCTGATGCACCCGCTCCGCGAGGTCGCGCGTCACGCCGGTGTAAAGCGTGCCGTTCCGCTGGCTCGCGAGAATGTAGACGAAGAAGGGCATCGGCAGCCCCCGGCAAGCGAGCGATCCTACCGAGCCGCAATCCAAGAGGGAATAACCTCTCGGCTGATGCTCCGAGCCCCCGCTTCCTGACCGCCTTTCCTCCGCGAGTCATCCAAGCCCGCGCGCGTCATCATGGGCCTCGTGCCTGGGATCCACGCAACGGCCACGGCCGAGACCCTTTGGCCGCATTCCCTCCGGAGTCATCCTTGGCCTTGTGCCTAGGATCCAAGCAACGCCGGCTTCGCGTGAAAACCTTTGGCCGACCGGGAGCGCGGAAGCGAATGGATCCCAGGCACAAGGCCTGGGATGACTCAAAAGCGGGCGGGGAGCGAGGAGACGGGACAGAGAGACCATCCCCGCGGCGCCGCGCAACCCGCGCCTCCCCCTCCGTCGTCATCTCAGGCCTCGTGTCCACGATCCAAGCAATGCCCGCTGCCGCGAAGTGGGCTGCCCCTCGTCGGCGCGGTCGGCGAAGGAACCACCTTGGCGCCATCCCCGTTTAGGAAGGGAGCGCAACGGGGCGCGAACGTGAGAGGAAGATCAATCATGGGTAGCACTGCTGACAAGATCAAGGGCGTCACCAACGAGGCCGTCGGCAACGTCAAGCAGGCCGCCGGCCGCGCCACCGACAACCCGAAGATGGAAGCCGAGGGCGTCATCCAGGAGCGCAAGGGCGAGGCCCAGCAGCTGAAGGGCGACGCCAAGGACGCCATCAAGAAGACCGTCGATCGCGCCTGACGCGACGACCGTCGAACGGCTCAGTCAAGCCGCGAAGGGGCCACCGGAGCGATCCGGTGGCCCTTTTCGCATGCGTCGTGCGCGTCAGCCGCCGCCGGGCGACAGCGTCCCCGACAGCAACCCGTCGACGAAACCTTCGACGATCCGCACCGCCTCCTCCGCCGAGAAGGTCGAGGGGTCGAGGCAGAGTTCGAGCCAGAGGCCGTCGAGGAGTGCCGTGAGCGCGAGGGCCGCCCGGTCCGGGTCGATCGATCGGCCTGCCTCCTTAGCCGCCGCGGCGAGCATCGTCGAAAGCCGGGCCCGGTAGGCCGAGTAGATCTCCCCGTGCAGGGCGCGGATCTCCGGGTCGCGCCGAACCCGCCCCCAGAAGGCGAGCCAGGTCGCGAGGAGGTCGCCGTCGAGGAGCGGCGGCGCGAAGCTCGCGGCGATGAAGGCCGACAGCCGCGCCCGTGGCTCGGCGGGCGCCGCCGCAAGGGCCGCGTCGATCGCCTCGGAGACGGTCTCACCGACGTGCCGGTAGGTCGCGGCGATCAGGCCGTCGATGCCGCCGAAGTGGTGGCGGATCAGCCCCGGCGTCACGCCCGCGCGCGCCGCGACGGCGCGCACGGTCGCGGCGCCCACCCCGTCTTCGGCAAGGCACGCGGCGGCGGCGCGCATCATCTCGGCGCGGCGCACCTCCGGCAACTCGCGGGTGAAGCGGGGGCGTGGCTCGCCCGGCGGGGAGGCTGGCGGACGGCGCGACGGCCTCGTCACGACGACCCCGCAGCCTCCTCGGCCCCGCCGCGCCGGGCGACGACGGCGGCGACTCGGGCCGGGATGGCGCTCTCGGCGATCTCCTCGACGCTCATCTTCAGGCGCCGGCGCCAGTTCGGCCGCTCGCGGTCGGTACCTGGCTTGTTCAGCGGCTCCGTCTCGCCGGTGAGGTCGTCGACCTGCAGCGTCACCAGCCGCGACGGCGTCTCGGCAAGGAACGCGTGGACGGCGTCGACCACCGCCGCCGTGTCGGTCGTCTCGGCGGTGACGCCCTCGACCCCCGCGGCCGCGAGGGCCTCCGCGAGCCGCTCGCGCTCGATGCCCCGGGCCGCCTCGGCCGCCGGCAGGTCGGCCGGCGCGAGCCTGCCGATGTCGACGTCGATCTGAAGATCGGAGCCGGTCCACAAGGCGGGGATTGGCGGCAGGTCGTGGCTGGAGGCCGACGCGACCGCGTCGACCGGATAGGACGCGGGCGGCCGGAAACCGTTGCCGTCCTGCTCGAAGGGCACCACGCGGTAGGAGAGGACGCCGGTGGCGGCGAGCTTCTCGCGGAAGCCCTCGGGCACCGTGCCGAGGTCCTCGCCGACGACGGCGCAGCCGGCGCGCTGGCTCTCGAGGGCGAGGACGCCGAGGAGGTCGTCCACCGGATAGGCAACATAGGTGCCTTCGATCGCCTTCATGCCGGCCGGCACGAGGAAGAGCCGCGTCAGCGCCATCGCGTGGTCGATGCGCAGGAGCCCGGCGTGGCGCATGTTGGCGGCGAGCAGCGCCTGGAAGCCGGCATAGCCGGTCTCGGCCATCCGCAGCGGGTCCGGCGCCGGCAGGTCCCAGATCTGGCCTTCCTCGGTGAAGGGGTCCGGCGGCGCACCGACCGACACGCCGGTGATGAGGTCGTCGGCGGCCGACCACGTCTCGGCGCCGGAGGGCGAGGCGCCGACGGCGAGGTCGCGATAGAGGCCTGCGGAGAGGCCGGCGGCGCGCATCGCCTCGCTCGCCGCGGCGAGCTGCCGGTCGGCGAGCCACTGCAGATGGAGCGCGAAGCCGACCCGGTCGGCGTTGGCGGCGGCGAAGGCGGCGACCGCCGGGCTCGCGTGGTGGCGGAGGGGCTCGGGCCAGGCTGGCCAGCGCTCGTCCGGACGGCTCTCGGCGATCGCCTCGAAGACGGCGAAGCGGCGGAGTGCCTCACCGCCGGCGGTGACGAACGCCGCCCGCTCGCGCACCAGCGGATCGTCCACCGGCCGCCGGCGGAAGGTCTGGTAGGCGGCCTCGAGCGCCGCCCGCTTCGCGGCCCGCACGGCCGGATAGTCGACGAGCGGCGCCGGCGGGACGGCGGCGAGCGGCGGCGCGTCCGGCACCAGGGCGAGGTCGAGATAGAGCCAGTCGAGGAAGTGGCGGTCGCTGCCGTGATAGGGGCTCGCCTGATCGGGCCGCACCGCCGAGAGGGCGTGCAGCGGATTGATGCCGACCGTCACCGCCCCCGCCGAGGCGGCGAGGCGGCCGAGCATCGACAGTGCCGTGAAGTCGCCAATGCCGGCATCGCCGTCGCGGCGGACGGCATAGAGGTGGGTGGCGAGGCCGACGGCCTTGCGGTCACCGGCGAGGGCCGGCGGCAGGTAGCATCTCCGCGGCGCGACGATCAGCCGGCAGCTGGCGGCGCCGTCCTCGGTGAGAAGGCGGTGGATGCCGACCGGCAGCGGCGGCAGCACCACGCGGACGCGCTCCACCCCGCGGCCGTCGGCGGCGAGCGCCGTGAGGCGCGGGGCGTCGAGGCCGACAAGGAGCGGCTGCGTCGTGCCGTCGGCGTGCTCGAGCGTCAGCGCCCGCGGCGCCGGGGCCGCCACCATGACGCTCGCCGCGTCGCCCTCGCGGACGACGAGGACGGGCGGCAGGCGCCGCCGGTCGCGCCGCTCGGCCAGGCGCGCGAGGCTCTGACGGGCCTCGGCGGTGGAGTTCGCCGGCAGGCGCATCGCCGCGAGGATCGCCTGCTTCGCCTCGGGCCCGACGACATGGAGCGTTCCGGAGACGTCGTACCAGCTCGGTGCGAGCCCGGCCGCGGCGGCGAGCCGGTCGAGGACACCGGCTTCCACCCCGCGGGACGGCGCCGGATTCGGTGCCGCCGGATTCGGTGCCGCCGGATTCGGTGCCGCCGGCGGCGCCTGGGGCGGGGCCGAAATCGGTGCCGGCGATGGCACGTCATTCGTCTCCGGAGTCACCGCTTGAAGGGTCTCGGCCGATTGCGGAAGGGCAGTTTCCGTGGACGCGACGGCCGGCGAATCGTGATCCGTGATCATTGATCCCGGTTCTTCCGGCGCCGGCGTGCCGTCGAGCGTCGCGGCCTCGAGGGCGGCCTCAACCGCCTCGCCTTCCGGGGGGCTGGCCTCGGTGTCGCCGGACGCGGTGTCCTCCACCAGCACCACGGCGCTGCGGCCGGCGACGCGGACCCGGCCGAGGCCCTCGAAGCGGCGCGCCGCGGCAGCCTCGTCCGGCGACGCCGAATCCGCGGCCACGGACCAGGTGCGCCCGTCCTCGGTGTCCGGCAGGACGACCTCGATCGGCTGGCCGCCGGCGTGGAGGATCACCACGGCCCGGTCGGCCGCACCGCCCTCGCCGTCCGCTGCGTAGTAGGCGGCGATCAGGGTGTGGTTGTCGCCGCTCTCCCAGTCGGACGGCGCCATCGGCGTGCCCGCCGCGGTGCGCCACTCGACGTCGACGATGCCGCTGTCGTCGACCGGTGCGCCGGTGAGGAAGCGGTCGGCGGAGAGCGCGGGGTTTTCTGCCCGCAGCCGCACGAGGCGGCCGGTGAAGGCGGCGAGGTCAGCGTCCGCCGTGGACCAGTCGATCCACGACAGCGGCCCGTCCTGGCAGTAGGCGTTGTTGTTGCCCGACTGGCTGCGGCCGAGCTCGTCGCCCATCGCGATCATCGGCGTGCCGCGCGAGACGAGCAGCGTCGTCAGCAGCGCCCGCACGTCACCGGCGCGGGCGGCGCGGACGGGGGGATCGTCGCTCGGCCCCTCGACGCCGTGGTTCCAGGAGTAGTTCTCGCCGTGGCCGTCGCGGTTGTCCTCGCCGTTCGCCGCGTTGTGCTTCTCGCGGTAGGCGACGAGGTCGGCGAGCGAGAAGCCGTCGTGGGCGGCGAGGAAGGCGACGCCCGAGGATGGCCGGCGGTGGCGCGCAGCGAAGACGTCGGCCGAGCCGGAGAGGCGCGTCGCGAGTTCGCCGACGGTCCAGCCGTCGCCGCGCCAGAAACGGCGGACGGTGTCGCGGTACTTGTCGTTCCACTCGCCCCAGCGGGCCGGCAGCTCCCCCAGCCGGTAGCCGCCGGGGCCGACGTCCCAGGGCTCGGCGACGATGCGCAGCGTCCTCAGCAGCGGGTCCTGCTCGATCGCCTGGTAGAGCGGCGCGGCGGGATCGAAACCATCCTGGCGGCGGCCGAGGGTGGCGCCGAGGTCGAAGCGGAAGCCGTCGACGCCGCCCTCGATCGCCCAGTGGCGGAGGGTGTCCATGGCGAGGCGCAGCACCGCCGGCCGGTCGAGGGCAAGCGTGTTGCCGCAGCCGGTGTCGTCGACGAGGCCCTCGGGCCGATCGCTGCCGTGGCGGTAGTAGAGGGCGCTGTCGAGCCCGCGCAGCGACACCGTCGGCCCGAAGGCGTCGCCCTCGCCGGTGTGATTGAGGACCACGTCGAGGATGACGCGGAGGCCGGCGGCGTGGAGCGCGTCGACGGTCGCGCGCACCTCCGCCATGCCGCCGGGCGCGAGACGCGGGTCCGGCGCGAGCATCGTGACCGGGTTGTAGCCCCAGTAGTTGGAGAGCCCGAGGCGGACGAGGTGGCGCTCGTCGATCCAGGCGGCGAGCGGCATCAGCTCGACGGTGCCGACGCCGAGCTTCACGAGGTGCTCGATGGCGGCGGGATGGGCGAGGCCGGCCATCGTGCCGCGGATCGGATCGGGAATGGCGGGATGCGTCTTCGTGAAGCCGCGCACGTGCAGCTCGTAGACGACGTCGCTGGCCGTTCCGGCGCCCCACGGGCGCCGGCCCTCATCCGGCCTTCGGCCACCTTCTTCCTCAGGCGGGAGAAGGGACGAGGCCGTCGCCATCGCCGCCGGCACGATCGCCTTCGGCACCACGGCCGCGCTGTCGGCCTCGTCGCGCTCGACATGGTCGCCGCTCGCGCGGTCGAACATCAGCGGGTCGAGGCGGAAGGGTCGGTCGAGGGCGGTGGCGTAGGGGTCGACGAGGAGCTTCGCCGGGTTGAAGCGGTGGCCGTTGCCCGGATCGAACGGCCCGTGGGCCCGGAGGCCGTAGCGCGTGCCCGGCGCGACGTCCGGCACGAAGCCGTGGAAGACGTCGCCGGTGCGCTCCGGCAGGGCGATCCGGTCGGTCTCCGTCGCCCCGTCGGCGCCGAAGAGACAGAGCTCGATCCGCGTCGCGTTCTCGGACACCACCGCAACGTCGACGCCGCTGCCGGCCGCCGTCACCCCGAGCCGATCCGGCCGGCCCTCGCCGAGACGCCGCTCTTCCCCCATGCTCAACCGCCTCAGTTGCCGGCGCGCCGGTCGATGACCGACTGGAAGAGCTCGGCATATTTCTTCGCGGGCCCGCCCCAGCCGACCTCCGTCGCCATCGCCGCCCGCTGAACCCGCCGCCATGCCTCGCGGTCGCGCCAGAGCGCCATCAGGCGGACGAGCGCCGTCTCAAAGGCCGAGCGGCTCGTCGGCGAGAACAGGAGGCCCGTGCCGGCCCCGGCGGCGAGCGCCATCTCGTTGGCGTCGACGATGGTGTCGGCAAGCCCGCCGACGCGCGCCGCAAGCGGCAGCGCCCCGTAGCGCATGGCGCACAGCTGGGTGAGACCGCAGGGCTCGAAGCGCGAGGGGATGAGAATCGCGTCAGCCCCGCCCTGCATCAGGTGGGCGAGGGATTCGTCGTAGCCGATCCGGCAGCCGATGCGTCCGGGATGGAGGCTCGAGGCATGGCCGAACGAGGCCTCGAGCGCCGGCTCGCCGGAGCCGAGGACAGCGAGCTGCATCCCCTGCTCGAGGACCATCGGCAGCGCCTCGGCGAGGAGGTCCATGCCCTTCTGCCAGGTGAGGCGGCTGACGACGCCGAGGACCGGCGTGTCGTTCTGCACCTCGAGGCCGAAGCGCGCCTGCAGCTCGGCGCGGTTGCTCTCGCGGCGGCCGAGGTGGCGCCGGCCGTAGCCCGTGACGAGGTGGGCGTCCGCCGAGGGGTTCCAGACGTGGGTGTCGATGCCGTTGAGGATGCCGGTGACGGTGGCGGCCCGGGTCCGCAGCAACCCGTCGAGGCCCATGCCGTGCTCCGGCGTCATGATCTCGAGGGCATAGCCGGGAGAGACCGTGGTGATGTGGTCGGCATAGGCAAGGCCGGCCTTCAGGAAGCCGATGTCGCCGTAGTACTCGAGGCCCCCGATGTGGAAGGCGCTCGCCGGCAGGCCGAGCTCGCCGAGGAGATAGGCCGGATACTGGCCCTGGAAGGCGAGGTTGTGCACCGTCATGACGGTCGGGATGCGCACGCCCGTGAAGGCGAAGAGGGCCGGGACGAGGCCCGCCTGCCAGTCGTGGCAGTGGAAGACGTCCGGCGGCTCGTCGCCGGCGCCGTGGGCGAGCTGCACCGCGGCGTGGGCGAGGGCGGCGAAGCGGATCGGGTTGTCCGGCCAGTCGGCGCCGGTCGGATCGGCATAGGGTCCGCCCGGCCGGTCGTAGAGGGCGGGGTTATCGAGCACCGCAAGCTCGAGGTCGCCGGCCCGCGCAAGCAGCACCCGCGCCGGGCCGCCGACGAGACCCTCGAGCGGCACGACCTTGCGCGTCCGCTCGAGCGCCGCGATCACCGCCGGGTAGCCGGGAACGAGCGTCCGCACCGAAACGCCCTCGCCCGCGAGGGCACCCGGCAGGGCGCCGACCACGTCGGCAAGACCGCCGGTCTTCACCAGCGGATAGATCTCCGAGGAGACGGCGATGACGGAGAGGCTCATGGCTCAAGGCCCCCGATGGCAGTGAGGCAGACGGAACAGCGAAACGGACGGAACGACGAAACGGACGTGACGGCGAGGCGAATGCGCTGCGGCCGCCTCCGGACAGGAGGCGGCCGCGAGGGTGTCGTCAGAGGCCGAGGCGGTCGATCATCGGCTGGGTGATGAGGCAAACCCCCCGGTCGGTGCGGCGGAAGCGGCGGGCATCCTCCTCCGGATCCTCCCCCACCACGAGGCCGTCCGGGATCTTGACGTTGGCGTCGACGACGCAGCGGCGGAGCCGCGCGCCCCGACCGACGTCCACTCCCGGCAGGATCACCGAATAGTCGACGTCGGCATAGGAGTGGACGTGGACGCTCGTCGACAGGAGCGTGCGGTGGATGCGGGCACCGGAAATGATGCAGCCGCCGGCGACCAGGGAGGAAACCCCCATGCCGCGCCGGCCGTCCTCGTCATGGACGAACTTCGCCGGCGGGGTGATCTCCGAATAGGTCCAGATCGGCCAGTCTCGGTCGTAGATGTCGAGCTCCGGCACAACCTCGGTGAGGTCGAGGTTCGCCTCGTAGTAGGCGTCGATGGTGCCGACGTCGCGCCAGTAGGAGCCGGGCTCGGAGGGCGAGCGCACGCAGGACTTCGAGAAGCGGTGGGCCATCGCCCGGCCGCCCTCGACGAGGTGGGGGATGATGTCCTTGCCGAAGTCGTGCGCCGAGTTCGGGTCCTCGGCATCGCGGCGCAACTGGTCGAACAGCAGCTTCCGCGAGAACACGTAGATGCCCATGCTGGCGAGCGAGAGGCCGGGCTGGCCGGGAATCTCCGGCGGGTCCTTCGGCTTCTCGAGGAAGGAGATGATGCGGTCGTTCTCGTCGACGTGCATGACGCCGAAGGCGGAGGCCTCGTGCTGCGGGACCTCGACGCAGGCGACCGTCACGTCGGCGCCGTCGGCGACGTGCTGGTCGAGCATCTTCTCGTAGTCCATCTTGTAGACGTGGTCGCCGGCAAGGATGATCAGATATTCCGGCTCGTAGCCCTCGATGATGTCGAGGTTCTGGTAGACCGCGTCGGCGGTGCCGGCATACCAGCGGTCCTCGGAGACGCGCTGGCTCGCCGGCAGGATGTCGAAGCCTTCGTTCCGCTCCTGGCGCAGGAAGTTCCAGCCGCGGTTGAGGTGGCGGATCAGGCTGTGGGCCTTGTACTGGGTCGCCACCGCCATCCGCCGGACGCCGGAATTGAGGGCGTTCGACAGGGCGAAGTCGATGATCCGCGTCTTGCCGCCGAAATAGACCGCCGGCTTCGCCCGGTTGTCCGTGAGCTCGAGCAGGCGGCTGCCGCGTCCGCCTGCGAGCACGTAGGCCATCGCCGAGCGCGCGAGCGGCGCATGCTGTCGCTTATCCGTCATCCGTCCTCCCTGGTGACGGTTCGCCGCCCGCCACCCCTTCGTTACACGCCCCTCGTCAGACCGCTTCCGGCGCGAGCCACAGCGTCGACAGCGGCGGCAGCGTCAGGTCGGCGCTTGCCGGCCAGCCGTGCGCCGCTTCCTCGCGCGCTTCGATCACACCGAGATTTCCCCAACCCCCGCCGCCGTAGTGGGTTGCATCGGTGTTGAGGATTTCCGACCAGCGCCCCGCCCACGGCAGGCCGACACGGTAACCGGAGCGGGGCACCGGCGTGAAGTTCGAGACGACGAGCACGGGCCGGGAATCGCCCCCGCCGAACCTGAGCCAGGCGAACACCGACTGCTCGTTGTCGCCGACCACGACCCAGCGGAAGCCGTCCGGCTCGGCGTCGAGGCGGTGCATCGCCGGCTCGGCCGCGAGGCGATGGTTGAGGTCGCGCACGAGGCTCTGGATGCCACGGTGGCGCTCGTCGTGGAGGAGCCACCAGTCGAGCTCGGCGGAGAAGTTCCACTCGCGGATCTGGGCGAACTCCTGGCCCATGAAGAGCAGCTTCTTGCCCGGGAAGCCCCACATGGCGCCGTAGTAGGCGCGCAGCGTCGCCCGCTTCTGCCAGTCGTCGCCCGCCATCTTGCCGTAGAGCGAGCCCTTTCCGTGCACAACCTCGTCGTGGGAGAGCGGCAGCACGAAGTTCTCGGCATAGGCGTACATCAGGGCGAAGGTCATCTCGTTGTGATGCCAGCGCCGGTGGATCGCCTCCCGCTTCATGTAGTCGAGGGTGTCGTGCATCCACCCCATGTTCCACTTGAAGCCGAAGCCGAGGCCGCCGAGGTAGACCGGCCGCGAGACGCCGGGCCAGGAGGTCGATTCCTCCGCCACCGTGAAGGCGCCGGGGAAGCGGCCGTAGACGAGCTCGTTGAGGCGGCGCAGGAACTCGATCGCCGCGAGGTTCTCGCGGCCGCCGAACTTGTTCGGCAGCCACTGGCCCTGCTCGCGCGAGTAGTCGAGGTAGAGCATCGAGGCGACGGCATCCACGCGCAGGCCGTCGACATGATAGCGGTCGAGCCAAAACAGGGCGTTGGCGTGAAGGGTGTTCGCCACCTCGACCCGGCCGAAGTTGTAGATCGCCGTGTTCCAGTCCGGATGGAAGCCGAGCCGCGGATCGGCGTGCTCGTAGAGGTGCGTCCCGTCGAAGCGGGACAGGCCGTGCACATCGGTCGGGAAGTGCGCCGGCACCCAATCGAGGATGACGCCGATGCCGGCGTTGTGCAGCCGGTCGACGAGCCGGGCGAAGCCGGCGGGCTCGCCGAACCGGCTCGTCGGGGCGAACAGGCCGATCGGCTGGTAGCCCCAGGAATCATCGAGCGGATGCTCGTTGACCGGCAGGAACTCGACGTGGGTGAAGCCGAGGTCGGCGACGTAGGGAACGAGGCTGTCGGCGATCTCGTCGTAGGTCTGGAAGCGCCACCCGTCGGCCCGCCGCCAGGAGCCGAGGTGGACCTCGTAGATGGTCATCGGCGCCTTGCGCGCCTCCTCGGTCGCCCGGCGCTCCATCCAGGCCTCGTCGGTCCAGACGAAATCGTCCGTCCGCCGCACGACCGACGCGGTTCCCGGCCGGAACTCGGCGCCGAACCCGACGGGATCGGCCTTCAGCGGCAGGAGCGTGCCGTCGTCGCCGACGATCTCGTACTTGTAGAGCGTGCCCTCGCCGAGGCCGGGAATGAAGATCTCCCAGACGCCCGTGTCGACGCGCCGCCGCATGACGTGGCGGCGACCGTCCCAGGCGTTGAAGTCACCGACCACGGAGACACGGCGGGCGTTCGGGGCCCAGACCGCAAAGTGGACGCCGTCCACCCCCTCGTGCTCGATCGCGTGGGCGCCGAGCTTGTCGTAGAGGCGCTCGTGGGTGCCCTCGACGATGAGCCAGTCGTCCATCGCCCCGAGCACCGGGGCGAAGCCGTAGGGGTCGTCCGCCGTCCAGGCGCCGTCCGCATTCTCGGCGGCGAGGACGTAGCGGCCGAGGTCGTACTGGCGCGAGAGCACACCCTCGAAGACCCCGGCCGGATGAAGCCGTTCGAGAACGCCGAGGCGCTCGCCGTCCGGAGCGACCACGGCGAGGCGCTCGGCGCCCGGCACGAAGGCGCGCACCAGGGTGCGGCCGCCTTCGAGCGGGTGACGGCCCAGCACCGCGAAGGGGTCCCCATGTTCGCCTGTCGCGATCAGGGCGACCTCGTCCTCGGGCAGGCGCATGAAACTCCCTTCCTGGCCGCCTCGGGCGGCATTCCCGCCGCTAGCGCGGCATCGCGTTCCAGATCTCGGTGGCGTACTCGCGGATCGTCCGGTCGGAGGAGAACCAGCCGACGCTCGCCGTGTTGATCACCGCCCGGCGCCACCAGTCGTCCCGGTTCTGCCAGTCGTTCGACACCCGCACCTGCGCCTTCCGGTAGGCCTCGAAGTCGGCCGTGACGAGGAAGTAGTCGTGGTGGCGGAGCATGTCGACGAGGCCGGCGTAGCGGCTGCGCTCGTCGGGCGAGAACACCCCCGAACCGATCGCCTCGATCACCTCCTCCAGATAGGGCATCGAGGCGATGGTCTCCGTCGCGTCGATGCCGTGCGAACGCCGCTCGGCCACTTCCTCCGCCGTCAGGCCGAAGATGTAGATGTTTTCCGCACCGACGCGCTCGAGGATCTCGACGTTGGCGCCGTCGAGCGTTCCGATCGTCAGTGCACCGTTCAACGCGAACTTCATGTTGCCGGTTCCCGAGGCCTCCATCCCGGCGGTGGAGATCTGCTCGGAGAGGTCGGCGGCGGGGATGACGGTCTCGGCGAGGCTGACGTTGTAGTTCGGCAGGAACACGACCTTGAGGAGGCCGCGCACCGTCGGGTCGGAGTTGACCACGCGGGCGACGTCGTTGGCGAGCTTGATGATCAGCTTCGCCATGTGATAGCTCGCGGCCGCCTTGCCGGAGAAGATCTTCACCCGCGGCCGCCAGTCGTGCTGCGGCTGGGCCCGGATCGCCTGGTAGAACGACACCGTCTCCAGGATGTTGAGCAGCTGCCGCTTGTACTCGTGGATGCGCTTGATGTGGACGTCGAAGAGGGCGTCCGGATCGAGCGTCACGCCGAGGCGCTTCTTCACCCGCTCTGCGAGGACGAGCTTCTTGTCGCGGCGGACGGCGGCGAATTTCTCGCGGAAGGCGGCGTCCTCGGCGAAGGGCGTGAGCTCCGACAGGGCCTCCCAGTCGTCGAGGAAGCGCTCGCCGATCGCCTCGGTGATGAGCTCGGTGAGCGGCGCGTTCGCCTGGTAGAGCCAGCGGCGGAAGGTGATGCCGTTGGTCTTGTTGGTGATGCGGTCCGGGAACAGCTTGTGCAGGTCGCCGAAGACGGTGCGGCGCATCAGCTCGGTGTGGAGCGCCGAGACGCCGTTGATCTTGTGGGAGCCGATGAAGGCGAGGTTGCCCATGCGCACGCGCCGGACGTTGCCCTCCTCGATCAGCGACACCGACGACAGGAAGTGGTTGTCGTCATGGCCCTCGGCGCGGGCGCGGTCGAGGTGGCCGGCGTTGATCAGGTAGATGATCTGCATGTGGCGCGGCAGGAGCCGCTCCATCAGCGGCACCGGCCAGGTCTCGAGCGCCTCCGGCAGGAGGGTGTGGTTGGTGTAGGAGAGCGTGCCCTGGGTGATCTCCCAGGCCTTCTCCCACGGCACCTCGTGCAGGTCGACGAGCTGGCGCATCAGCTCGGCGACGGCGATCGAGGGGTGGGTGTCGTTCAGCTGCACCGCCACGTGGTCCGGCAGGTCCTCGAGGGCAAGGCCCTGCTGGCGATGCCGGCGCAGGATGTCCTGCAGGGAGGCGGAGGTGAAGAAGAACTCCTGGCGCAGCCGGAGCTCGAGGCCCTCCGGCGTCTGGTCGCTCGGATAGAGGACCTTGGAGATCGTCTCGGCGCGGACCGTGCCGGAGAGGGCGCCGGCATAGTTGCCGCGGTTGAACTCGTCGAGGCGGATCGTCTCCTTCGACTTCGCCGACCAGAGCCTGAGGGTGTTGCAGTGCTTGCCACGCCAGCCGACGACCGGCGTGTCGAAGCCGACCGCCTCGATCACCTCGCCGGGGTTCCACAGGCGCGGGCCGAGATCCTCGGCGCCGTTCTCGGCCGTCACCGTGCCGCCGAAGCCGATGTCGTAGGTGACCTCGGGGCGCTTGAACTCCCAGGGGCAGCCGTCGGTCAGCCAGTCCTCGGGAAGCTCGACCTGCCAGCCGTCATGGATGAGCTGGCGGAAGAGGCCGTTCTCGTAGCGGATGCCGAAGCCGAAGGCCGGGACGCCAAGCGTCGCCATGCTCTCCATGAAGCAGGCGGCGAGGCGGCCGAGGCCGCCGTTGCCGAGCGCCGCGTCCGGCTCGAGGCGGCGCAGCTTCTCGAAATCGATGCCGAGGCTCGCGAGGGCGTCGGTCACCGGCTCGACCTGGCCGAGGTTGCTGATGGAATCGAGCAGGAGGCGGCCAATCAGGAACTCGAGCGAAAGGTAGTAGACCCGCTTCTGGCGCTGCCGGTAGGTCTTGCGCGTGGAATCCATCCAGCGCTCGATGATGCGATCCCGCACGGCGAGCGCGGTCGCGACGAACCAGTCGTGATCCTCGGCGTGCTCGGGATCCTTGCCCACGTCGTAGAAGAGCTTCGAGACGATGCGCGAGCGCCACGCCTCCTGGTCGACGATCGAGGACTGTTGCTGAGGGGCGCGGAACCGCTCGGCCACGCTGCCCTTGGTGTTCTCCGCCGATTCCTGCTGCACCCCATATCCTCCAGGCTTCAACGAAGACACGTCCCAGCATTTCGCGCTTCCGCGGTGGCCGCAAGGGCCGGCTGCGCCGCAGCCGAAAGACCCCTGAGCACCCGCACCACACAATTGCTGCGGCGCATCGTCGATTGGTGATTGGCCACCGTCAAAATTTGATGTTCGCTCCTCATCCGCCGCCGCGGGAGGGCTGGCGGGGGAAGAAGAGGGCTGTCTCCTTGGCGCGCGTGACGATCCAGGACGTGGCACGCGAAGCGGCGGTGAGCGCCGCCACCGTCGACCGTGTGCTGAACCGCCGCGAGGGCGTCCGTCCCTCGACCGTCGCCCGCGTCGAGAGCGCGATCCGCCGGCTCAACTACCAGCCGGACCGCCTCGCCGCCAGACTGGCCCGCGCGCGTGATTACCGCTTCGTGTTCGTGCTGCCGTCCGGCACCAACACCTTCATGCAGAACCTCGCCGACGAGGTGAAGGACGCCTCCGGCCGGATGGTCGCCGAGCGGGTGGTGGTCGAACTCGTGTCGGTGGACGTGTTCGACGCGGAGAAGCTCGCCGAGGCGCTCGAGCAGGTGGGGACGACGGCGCCGGACGGCGTCGCCGTCGTCGCCCTCGACCACCCGATGGTGCGCGAGGCGATGAACGCCCTCGCCGACGCCGGGGTGCCCGTGGTTACGCTCGTCTCCGACGTGCCGAACGCGCGCCGCCTCCATCACGTCGGCATCGACAATTCCGCCGCCGGCCGCACCGCGGCGACGCTCCTCGGCCGTTTCGTCGGGAACCGCCGCGGCAAGGTCGGGCTGATCGCCGGCTCGCTGTTCCTGCGCGACCACGCCGAGCGCCAGTACGGCTTCGAGCAGGTGATGCACCGCGAGTTCTCGCACCTGCAGGTGCTGCCCGTCCGCGAGGGGCGGGACGACTATCTGCGCAACGAGGAGGTCGCGGCGCAGCTCCTCGAGGAGGCGACGGACCTCGTCGGCATCTACAACGCCGGCGCCGGCAACCGCGGCGTCATCGGCGCGCTGGAGGCCGCCGGCCGCGGCCGGGACATCGTCTACGTGGCCCACGAACTCACCCAGTTCACCCGCCGCGGGCTCGTCCGCGGCACCGTCGACGCGATCATCAACCAGGACCCCGGCCACGAGGTGCGCAGCGCCATCCGCGTGCTCACCGCACACGCCGACGGCACACCCATCGTGACGTCGCAGGAGCGCATCCGCATCGACATCTTCATCCGCGACAACGTTCCCTGAGGGCCCGCCGTGAGCCCCGACACCGCCCCCGTTTGCCGTCGGCGCCGCTCTGAGGTACGCCCCTCAGGCATTCCCTGCGGCCCCACCGCTCCCGCGGCCGGGACCCACCACCCTTACCGTCGAAAGGCCTCCATTCGATGACGACGCTCGGCACTCCCGGCGGCTTCTTCACGCTCGTCGACCCCATCCGCCCCGCCGGCACCTCCGGCGACGGCCTCGGCTACCGCTGGTATGACCCGGACCGCATGGTCCTCGGCAAGCGCATGGAGGACCAGCTCCGCTTCGCCGTCTGCTGGTGGCACTCCTTCTGCTGGCCGGGCGGCGATCCCTTCGGTGGCGACACCTTCCTGCGCCCCTGGTTCCAAGGCGACCCCATGCAGGGCGCGCGCCAGAAGGTGGAGGTCGGCTTCGAGCTGTTCCGCCTGCTCGGCGTCCCCTTCTTCACCTTCCATGACCGCGACATCGCGCCGGAGGGCAAGAGCCTCGCCGAGTCCGACCGCAACGTGCGCACGATCGCCGAGGCGCTGCAGGCGAAGATCGCTGCGGGCGGCCCGAAGCTCCTGTGGGGCACCGCCAACCTCTTCTCCAACCGGCGCTTCATGGCCGGCGCCGGTTCCAACCCCGATCCGGACGTGTTCGCCTACGCCGCCGCCCAGGTGAAGACGGCGATGGACGTGACGAAGGAGCTCGGCGGCGAGAACTACGTGCTGTGGGGCGGCCGCGAGGGCTACGAGACGCTGCTCAACACCGACCTGAAGCGCGAGCTCGACCAGGTCGGCCGCTTCCTCAACCTCGTCGTCGAGTACAAGCACAAGATCGGCTTCACCGGCACCATCCTCATCGAGCCGAAGCCGAAGGAGCCGACCAAGCACCAGTACGACTTCGATGTCGGCACGGTGTACGGCCTCCTCTGCCGGGCCGGCCTCGAGAACGAGGTCAAGGTCAACATCGAGCAGAACCACGCGATCCTCGCCGGCCACTCCTTCGAGCACGAGATCGCCATGGCCTCGGCCCTCGGCATCTTCGGCTCGATCGACATCAACCGCGGCGACAACCTGCTCGGCTGGGACACCGACCAGTTCGCCATGGACGTGACCGAACTGACGATGATGTGCGTCGAGATCCTGAAGGCCGGCGGCTTCACCACCGGCGGGCTCAACTTCGACGCCAAGATCCGCCGCCAGTCGATCGACCCGGACGACCTGATCCACGCCCACATGGGTTCGATCGACGCCTGCGCGCGGGCGCTCCTCGCCGCCGAGAAGATCATCACCGACGGCACGCTGTCAGGCCACGTCGCCGACCGCTACGCCGGCTGGGACAGTGCCGAGGGCAAGGCGATGCTGGCCGGCGAGCGCTCGCTCGAGGACATCGCCGCCCGCGTCCACAAGGACGGCCTCGACCCGCAGCCGAAGTCGGGCCGGCAGGAATATCTGGAGGGGTTGCTGAACTCGTATCTCTGAGGGGGGAGGCGTCGGCGGCGCGTCCCTCCCCTGCTCGGGGAGGGACACGCCGCCTTCTGCCACGACTCTCTGCGACCACCGCCAAAGCAAAAAACAACCGCCACCACACCAACACCGTCCCGGGAGGACACACCCATGAAGACGATCAAGGGGCCGGCGATCTTCCTCGCGCAGTTCGCCGGCGACGCCGCGCCGTTCAACTCGCTCGAGTCCATCGCCGCCTGGGCCGCCGAGCTCGGCTACGAGGGCATCCAGATCCCGAGCTGGGACGGACGCCTGTTCGACCTGAAGAAGGCGGCCGAATCGAAGACCTACTGCGACGAGGTGAAGGGCATCGCGGCCGAGCACGACATCGTCATCACCGAGCTCTCGACCCATCTCCAGGGCCAGCTCGTCGCCGTCCATCCCGCCTATGACGAGGCCTTCGACGGCTTTGCGGCGCCCGAAGTGCGCGGCAACCCGAAGGCACGGCAGGCGTGGGCGGTCGAGCAGCTGATGCACGCCGCCAAGGCGTCCGAGAACCTCGGCCTGACGGCGCACGCCACCTTCTCCGGGGCCCTCGCCTGGCCGTTCGTCTATCCGTGGCCGCAGCGCCCGGCGGGCCTCATCGAGACCGCCTTCGACGAGCTCGCCCGCCGCTGGCGCCCGATCCTCGACGCCTTCGACAAGGCGGGCGTCGACGTCTGCTACGAGATCCACCCCGGCGAGGACCTGTTCGACGGCACCACCTTCGAGATGTTCCTCGAGCGGGTAAACAACCACCCGCGCTGCAACATCCTCTACGATCCCTCGCACTTTGTTCTGCAGGCGCTCGACTATCTCGAATACATCGACATCTATCACGAGCGGATCAAGATGTTCCACGTCAAGGACGCGGAACTGAACCCGACCGGCCGGCAGGGCGTCTATTCCGGCTTCGCCTCGTGGACCAACCGCGCCGGCCGCTTCCGCTCGCTCGGCGACGGCCAGGTGGACTTCGGCGGCATCTTCTCGAAGCTCACCCAGTATGGCTTCGACGGCTGGGCGGTGCTCGAGTGGGAGTGCTGCCTGAAGCACCCGGAGGACGGCGCCCGCGAAGGCGCGCAGTTCATCGACAGCCACATCATCCGCGTCACCGAGAAGGCCTTCGACGACTTCGCCGGCGCCGGCACCGACGAGGCCGCCAACAAGCGCATGCTCGGCATCGCCTGAGCCGCAACCCGCGGAGGAACAGACATGTCGATCACCGGACGCGACGACGCGAAGGGACCCGAGCGCATCCGCTACGCCATGGTCGGCGGCGGCCAGGGCGCCTTCATCGGGGCGGTGCACCGCCTCGCCGCCCGCATGGACGACGAGTTCACCCTCGTCGCCGGCGCCCTCTCTTCCGAGCCCGAGCGGGCGCGGGCCTCCGCGCTCTCCCTCGGCATCGCCGAGGACCGCGCCTACGGCACCTGGGAGGAGCTCCTCGCCGGCGAGGGCAAGCGCGCCGACCGCGCCGAGGCAATCGCCATCGTGACGCCGAACCACATGCACTTCGCCCCGGCGAAGGCGGCCCTCGAGGCCGGCTTCCACGTCATCTGCGACAAGCCCCTGACGACGACGCTCGAGGACGCGAAAGCCCTCGCCGAGACGGTGAGGCGCACCGGCAAGGTGTTCGCCGTCACCCACAACTACACCGGCTACCCGATGATCCGGCACGCCCGGGCGATGATCGAGGCCGGCGAGCTTGGCAAGATCCGCGTCGTCCAGGTGGAGTACGCGCAGGGCTGGCTCTCGACGAAGCTGGAAGACTCCGGCCAGAAGCAGGCCTCCTGGCGCGTCGACCCGGCGCGCTCGGGCGCCGGCGGCTGCATCGGCGACATCGGCACCCACGCCTACAACCTCGCCTGCTTCGTCACCGGCCTCACCCTCGACAGCCTCTGCGCCGACCTCTCGACCTTCGTCGACGGCCGGCGGCTCGACGACAACGCCAACCTGATGCTGCGCTTCAAGGGCGGGGCGAAGGGCATGCTGTGGGCGAGCCAGGTGGCGCCGGGCAACGAGAACGCCCTGAAGCTGCGCGTCTATGGCGAGACGGGCGGCCTCGTCTGGGAACAGGAGCAGCCGAACGACCTTTGGTGGTCGCCGCTCGGCGAGCCGACCCGCAAGCTCACCCGTGGCACCGGTGCGGTGAACGCCGCCGGCGCCCGCGTGACGCGCATCCCCTCCGGCCACCCGGAAGGCTACCTCGAGGGATTCGCGACGATCTACACCGAGGCGGCCCGGGCGATCCGCGCCGCCCGGACGGGCGGTGCGCCCGATCCGGCGGTGACCTTCCCGAGCGTCGAGGACGGCGTCGCCGGCGTCGCCTTCATCGAGGCGGCGGTGCGCTCGAGCGCCGCCGGCGGGCGCTGGGAAAGCGTCTGACAAGGGCGCGATCGGCTGTTGCGCAGTTTAGTGTTTGATGCTTAGTATTCGTCATCACTAAACACACGGCCCTCAACAGGGAGGCCGTGGCGTTAAGAAGTGCGCCCGCATGGACGGGCGCCAGGGGAAACGCAAAGCGGCCGGCGCACGGCCGCGACGACTTCGGTCGAGGAAGCCCAGATCGACGGCGCCGCTCGCGCGGCGACGGTGGCGACGTCGCCGGCCCCGCCGGCCGGCGCACACGTGGGCGCTTGGGAGGAGAGGAACGATGAGGACGCTGTTGTTGTCGACGGCCGCCGCGGTGATCGTCGGTGCGCCCCTCGTGGGGGCGACCGGCGCGAACGCGCAGGCCCAGGAACTGACGCTGTGCTGGGCCGCCTGGGACCCGGCGAACGCCCTGGTGGAGCTCTCGAAGGACTTCACCGCCAAGACCGGCATCGCGATGAAGTTCGAGTTCACGCCGTGGACCAGCTTCACCGACCGCATGCAGAACGAGCTCAACTCGAAGGGCAAGCTCTGCGACCTGATGATCGGCGACAGCCAGTGGATCGGCGGCGCCGCGGAGAACGGCCACTACGTCAAGCTGAATGACTTCTTCCAGAAGGAAGGCATCAGCATGGACAGCTTCCTGCCGGCGACGGTCTATGCCTACTCGACCTGGCCGAAGGGCTCCGACAACTACTGGGCCCTGCCGGCGATGGGCGACGCCCTCGGCTGGACCTACCGCAAGGACTGGTTCTCGCGGCCCGAGCTGCAGGCCGAGTTCAAGGAGAAGTACGGCCGCGACCTCGCTCCGCCGAAGACCTGGGACGAGCTGAAGCAGGTCGCCGAGTTCTTCCAGAAGCGCGAGATCGACGGCAAGACCGTCTACGGCGCGGCGATCTTCACCGAGCGCGGCTCGGAAGGCATCACGATGGGCGTGACGAACGCGCTCTATCCCTATGACTTCAAGTACGAGAACCCCGAGAAGCCCTACGACATGGAGGGCTACGTCAACAGCCCCGACGCCGTGAAAGGTCTCGAGGCCTACAAGGCGCTCTACGACTGCTGCACGCCGCCCGGCTACACCAACGCCTACATGCAGGAGAACCTCGACGCGTTCACGTCCGGCCAGGTGGCCATGATGATGAACTGGTTCGCCTTCTTCCCGGGCCTCTACAAGAACGAGAACGTCGGCGGCGACAAGATCGGCTTCTTCGTGAACCCCGAGGAGATCGTCAAGGGCTCGACGCTCGGCGGCCAGGGCATCTCCGTCGTCGCCTATTCCGACAAGCAGGACGCGGCGCTCGAGTACATCAAGTGGTTCGCCCAGGACGACGTCCAGGCGAAGTGGTGGTCGCTCGGCGGCTACTCGTGCTCGAAGTCGGTGCTCGAGGCCCCCGGCTTCGACCAGACGGCGCCGTTCGCCGCCGACTTCCTCGTCGCCATGGGCCAGGTGAAGGACTTCTGGCAGGAGCCGGCCTACGCCCAGTTGCTGCTCGCCATGCAGGAGCGGGTGCACGACTACGTCGTCGCCAACAAGGGCACGGCGAAGGAAGCCCTCGACCTCCTCGTCGGTGACTGGACCGAGATCTTCGAGGACGAAGGCAAGCTCTGACGCGAGCATCGCCGGTCCGGCATGGCCGGGCCGGCGCGAAGACCCGGAGGCGCGGGCTTTTCCGTCCGCGCCTCCCCTCGCCGCCGCCTGACGGGACGGCGTGCCTGAACCGCCAGCTTCGAACGGGCCGATGACCGATCTCTCAGAGCGCACGACCGTCGCCGAGCGCGTCGCCGCCGCGACGCCGACGGGCATCGCCCGGAAGGTGAGCGGCTTCTCCGACCGCACCATCGCCTGGCTGTTCATCGGCCCGACGATCCTGCTCCTGCTCGCGATCAACATCTTCCCGCTGATCTGGGCGGTCTATCTCTCGTTCACCAACTACGCGGCGAACAAGCTGAACGCCACGGTCGCCTGGGTCGGCGTGCGCAACTATTCGCGCGTCCTCTCCGACCCGGACATCTGGGAGCGCCTGCAGGCGACCGCCCACTTCGTCATCTGGACGATCGTGCTTGAGGTGCTGATCGGCTTCGGCCTCGCCCTCCTGATCAACCGGCAGTTCCGCGGCCACTCCTTCTGGACGACCGTCATCCTCCTGCCGATGATGCTGTCGCCGGCGGTGGTCGGCACCTTCTGGAAGCTCTTGTTCCAGTCGCAGATCGGCCCGTTCAACTACGTGGTGTCGTTCTTCACCGGCATCCCGCCGTCGTCCTTCGACATGGTGGGCGAGGTGTCGCTGGCGCCGTGGGCGATCGTCATCGTCGACGTGTGGATGTGGACGCCCTACGTCATGCTGATCTGCCTCGCGGGCCTGCGCTCGGTGCCCGACTACATCTACGAGGCGGCCGAAGTGGACCGCGCCTCGTCCTGGCGCACCTTCTGGTCGATCACCCTGCCGATGGTGCTGCCGTTCCTGATGCTCGCGGTGCTCTTCCGCGCCATCGAGAACTTCAAGATGTTCGACATGGTGGCGCTGCTCACCTCCGGCGGGCCGGGCTCCACCACCGAGCTCGCCTCGATCACCCTGAAGCGCGAGGCGTTCGAGAAGTGGCGCACCGGGTACTCCTCCGCCTTCGCCATCATCCTCTTCGTGACGATCTTCGGCGCCGCCAACATCTACGTGAAGGCGCTGAACGCGGTGAAGAACCGGTGAGGAAGATCTGATGTCCGGCCTGACGCAAGCCCATTCGGTCGTGGCGCCCTCGACGGCGTCGCGGCGCATCTCCGGGGCGATCGTGATCGTCTACGCGCTCGTCACGATGCTGCCGCTCCTCTGGATCTTCGCCACCGGTTTCAAGTCGCAGTCGGACGCCATCGCCTATCCGCCGAAGGTGTTCGCCGACCCGTCGCTGCAGGGCTACGTCAACCTGTTCACGACGCGCTCGCGCCAGACGCCGGAATACATGGCGAGCCTGCCGCCGCCGGAGACCTGGTACGACGAGCTCGTCCGCGGCCAGAACATGGTGATCGTCGGACCCTCGAAGTTCGGCGAGCGCTTCATGAACTCGCTGATCATCGGCTTCGGCTCGACCTTCCTCGCCGTGTTCCTCGGCACGCTCGCCGCCTACGCCTTCTCGCGCTTCCGCGTCCCGCTCGCCGACGACCTGATGTTCTTCATCCTGTCGACGCGGATGATGCCGCCGATCGCCGTCGCCATCCCGATCTACCTGATGTACCGGGAGATCGGCCTCTCCGACACGCACATCGGGATGATCGTCCTCTACACGGCGGTGAACGTCTCGCTCGCCGTCTGGCTCCTCAAGGGCTTCATCGACGAGATCCCGCGCGAATACGAGGAGGCGGCGATGATCGACGGCTACACCCGCCTGCAGGCCTTCCGGAAGGTGGTGCTGCCGCAGGCCGCCACCGGCATCGCCGCCACCGCGATCTTCTGCCTGATCTTCGCCTGGAACGAGTACGCCTTCGCGGTGCTGCTCACCTCCGGCAACGCCCAGACGGCCCCGCCCTTCATCCCGATCATCATCGGCGAGGGCGGCATGGACTGGCCGGCCGTCGCCGCCGGGACGACGATCTTCCTCGTGCCGATCGTCGTGTTCACCGTCCTCCTGCGCAAGCACCTGCTGCGCGGCATCACCTTCGGGGCGGTGCGCAAATGACCGGGCCCGCAGACGCGCCCCTCACCCCGCGCGGCCGCACCGCCGCCGCCCCGAGCCGCTGGCCGCGCTTCGCCCGGCGCGGCGTGATGGAGAACATCGCCATCGCGATCATCGGCCTCGGCGTCGTCATGCTGATGCAGCCGTTCTCGCTGTGGCTCTACGGCTGGTCGTTCGCGACCATCCTCTTCGGCACGGTGATGTTCATGATCGTCTCGAAGTTCCCGGCGTGAGGATGGCGTAGATGGCCGAGATCCGCGTCGAGCACCTGCACAAGGCCTTCGGCACCTTCACCGCCGTGAAGGACTCGAGCTTCACCGTCCACGACGGCGAGTTCTTCGTCATGCTCGGCCCATCCGGCTGCGGCAAGACGACGACGCTCCGGATGATCGCCGGGCTGGAACTGCCGACCTCCGGCCAGATCCTGCTCGGCGGCGAGGACGTCACCTTCAAGCGCGCCGCCGACCGCGACATCGCCTTCGTCTTCCAGCTGTTCGCCCTCTATCCGCACATGAGCGTGCGGCAGAACATCGGCTTCCCGCTGAAGTGCGTCGGCACGCCGGCCGCCGAGATCCGCCGGCGCGTCGAGGAGACGGCGCGCATCCTCCGCATCACCCCGCTCCTCGACAAGTCGGTGTCGGGGCTCTCCGGCGGCGACCGCCAGCGCGTGGCGCTGGGTCGTGCCATCGTCCGCGAGCCGATGTGCTTCCTGATGGACGAGCCGCTCGGGGCGCTCGACAGCGAGTTCCGCGCCCTGATGTGCCACGAGCTCCGCAGCCTGCACGACCGGCTGAAGGCAACCACCGTCTACGTCACCCACGACCAGCTCGAGGCGATGGCGCTCGCCGACAAGATCGCGGTGATGAACCACGGCGTCATCGAGCAGTTCGCGAGCCCGCAGGAGATCTACGACCGTCCGGCGACGATGTTCGTCGCCGACTTCATCGGCTCGCCGTCGATGAACTTCCTGCCCTTCCGCGGCGCGCTCGCCCCCGGCCAGCAGGCGATCCGCCTCGACGGCGTGGAGGTGGCGGTGCCGGCGGCGCGGGAGGCGCGGGCGGAGGCCGACCTCGTGCTCGGCGTCCGGCCGGAGCACATCCGCTTCGTCTCCGAGGGCGGCGTGCGCGGCGAGGTGTTCGGCGCCGAATATCTCGGTACCACCCAGATCGTCACCGTGCGCACCGCCGGCGGCACGGTGAAGGCACGCGTGCCGGCGAGCGTGCCGGTCGCCGCCGGCGACACGCTCGGCCTTGCGTTCAACGGCGCCCGCCTCTCGCTGTTCGACAAGACGGACGGGCGGGCCGTGCGCACCGCCCTCACGGAAGGGACCGCCCATGGCTGAGGTGCGGATCGACCACGTCTCCAAGGCCTTCGGCACCATCCAGGCCGTCGAGGACGTCGTGCTGACGATCGCCGACGGGGAGTTCGTCGTGCTCCTCGGCCCGACCGGCGTCGGCAAGACGACGACGCTGCGCCTCGTCGCCGGCCTCGAGAAGCCCGACCACGGGCGCATCTCGATCGGCGGGCGCGACGTCACCGCCCTGCCCCCGGCCGAGCGCGACGTCGCGTTCGTCTTCCAGCAGTACTCGCTCTATCCGCACCTGTCGGTCTTCGAGAACCTCGCCTTCCCGCTGCGCTCGCCGACCCGGCGCGTGCCGGAGGACGAGATCAAGGCGACGGTGACGCGCGTCGCCTCGATGCTGAAGATCGCCCACAAGCTGGAGAACCGCGCGACGCGCCTCTCCGGCGGCGAGATGCAGCGCGTCGCGATCGGCCGCGCGCTGGTGCGCCGCCCGTCGATCTACCTGATGGACGAGCCCCTCTCCTCGCTCGACGCGAAACTGCGCGGCGAGCTGCGCCTCGAACTGAAGCGCATCCAGGAGGAGCTCGGCGTCACCATCCTCTACGTCACCCACGACCAGATCGAGGCGATGACGATGGCCTCGCGCATCGGCGTGATGGAGGACGGCAAGCTCGTGCAGGTCGGCACGCCCCGGGAGATCTACGAGGATCCGGCCACCGTCTATGTGGCGACGCGGCTCGGCCAGCCGGCGATCAACCTGGTGCCGCCCTCCGTGCTGCCGCAGGTCGCCGCGCCCGCCGGCACCGCGACGATAGGCGCGCGCACCGAGCACCTCGGCATCCGCCGCGTGCCGAACGGTGGCGCGGGGGTGGTCGAGCGGATCGAGCACCTCGGGGACCAGAACCACCTGCACGTCACCGTCGCCGGCCACCACCTCGTGACGCTGACCGAATCCGACGTCGAGCTCGGCGTCGGCGATCCGGTCGAGTTCGACGTCCGCGGGGCGCTGTTCTTCGGCGCCGACGGCCGGCGCATCGCGGCCTGACGGGAGCGCCGCCGATGCCGACATCCGGGAGATGCGCATGACCACCCTCGACGCGGCCGTCCGCCGAGCGCTGATCGAGGCCGCCGCCGCGGCCGTGATCGCCAAGGCCGACGAGCTCACCGCCCTCGACCAGGCGATCGGCGACGGCGACCACGGCCTCAACATGAAGCGCGGCTTCGAGGCCGTGCTCGCCGACCTCGACGCCATCGCGGCGAAGCCCCTGCCGGAGGGGCTGAAGCAGATCGGCACGACGATGGTGATGAAGGTCGGTGGCGCCTCGGGCCCGCTCTACGGCACCTTGTTCCTGCAGCTCGGCAAGAGCCTCGCCGAGCTCGCCCCCGACACGGTGCCCGACCGGGCGATGCTCGCCGCCGCCCTTGCGGCCGCCATCGAAGCCGTCAAGGCGCGCGGCAAGTCGGAGGTCGGGCAGAAGACGCTGCTCGACGTGCTCGCGCCGGTGCAGGCGGCGCTCGCAGCCGGCGAAACCCCGGCCGATCTCGCCGTCGGCGCGCGTGACGCGGCCGCCTCGACGGTGCCGATGAAGGCGATCCGCGGCCGCGCTTCTTTCCTCGGCGAGCGCTCTGTCGGCCACATGGACCCGGGCGCCCGGTCGAGCGAGATCCTGATCACCACGATCGCCGGCTTCGCCGCCGCCAACGGAGCACCCGCATGAGCGACAAGGTCGGCATCGTCATCGTCTCGCACTCGCCCGACGTCGCCAAGGGCGCCGCCGACATGGTCCGCCAGATGGTCGGCAACGAGGTGCCGCTCGCCTACACCGGCGGCGATCCCGGCGGCGGCCTCGGCACGAGCGTCGAGACCATCCTGGCGGCCATCGACAAGGCCTGGTCGGAGAAGGGCGTCGCCATCCTCGTCGACCTCGGCGGCGCCGAGACGAACAGCGAGATGGCGATCGAGATGCTGCCGGAGGAGCGGCAGGGGCGCGTCGTCGTCTGCAACGCGCCGATCGTCGAGGGCGCCGTGATGGCGGCGACGGAGGCCTGGGGCGGCGCGAGCCTCGACGAGGTCCGCCGCACCGCCGAGGAACTTTCGCCGGCGTGAGCGCTCCGCTCCACGGCTCGGGAAACGGGTGACGCGATCATGTCTGACGGGGCGCACGCGAACGGAACGGTGCTGTTGACCCACGCGGTCGGCCTGCACGCCCGGCCGTCGGTGAAGCTGACCAAGCTCGCCAAGGGCTTCTCCTCGAAGATCGAGCTCGCCGCTACAGAGGGCGGGCCGTGGATCGACGCCAAGTCGATCGTCAAGGTGATGGCGGCGAAGGCGCCGAAGGACACGGTGCTGCACTTCCGCGCCGAGGGTCCGGACGCCGAGGCGGCTGTCGCAGCGCTGATCGACCTCGTCGAGCGCGACTTCCCGGAGCCCACCCAGGAGCACGCGGCGCCGTGAACGCCGCCGCCGAGAGCCGCGCGGCCGGTCCCGCCCGGCCAGTGACGCTGACCGGACGGCCGGCCGCCCCGGGCTTCGCCGAGGGCCCCGTCGTCACCCTCGCCGCCCGCACGGCGACGCGCCGCCGGGCCGGCACGCCCGCCGAGGAGCGCGCCGCCCTCGCCGCCGCCCTCGCCACCGCGCGCGACGACCTCGCCGCCCTCGCCGCGGCGAGCGAGGGCGACGCCGCCGACATCCTCGAGTTCCAGATCGCCCTCATCGAGGACGACGCCCTCTCCGGCCCCGCGCTCGAGGCGATCGGCGCCGGCGCGCCGGCCGAGCGCGCATGGGCCGAGGCCATCGGCGTGCTCGTCGCCGACTACGAGGCGACCGAGGACGACTATTTCCGCGCCCGCGCCGCCGACCTCCGCGACCTTTCCGAGCGCGTCGCCGCCGCCCTGTCCGGCGAGGGCGCTTCCGCGGCGGCGCTGCCGAAGGGCGCCGTCATCCTGGCCGACGACCTCGCCCCCTCGCGCTTCCTCGCCGCCGACTGGACCGGCCGCGGCATCGCGCTTTCCGCCGGCAGCGCCACCAGCCACGTCGCCATGCTGGCGCGGGCGCGCGGCGTGCCGATGGTGACGGGCCTCGGGCCGGTCGCCGCCACCGCCGGGACACAGGCCCTCCTTGATGGCGAGGCGGGCACGCTGACGCTCGCTCCCGACCCGGCAACCACCGCCGCCTTCGCCGCCCGTCGCACTGCCGCCGCGACGGCCGCCGCCGGCGCGGCGGCCGCCGCCACCACGGCCGCCGTCACCGCCGACGGCACCGCCGTCGCGGTGCTCGTCAACGTCGCCGACCCGGCCGAGCTCGACCGGCTCGACCCGGCGATCTGCGACGGCATCGGCCTCGTGCGCACCGAGCTCCTCTTCCACGACCGCCATGGCCTGCCGGACGAGGCGGAGCAGACCGCCGTCTACCGCCGCATCCTCGAATGGGCGGACGGCCGCCCCGTCACCATCCGCACCCTCGACGCCGGCGGCGACAAGCCGATCCCCGGCTACACCCTCGACGGCGAGAAGAACCCGTTCCTCGGCCTCCGCGGCGTGCGGCTGTCGCTCGCCCGGCCGGAGGTGTTCGCCGTGCAGCTCCGCGCGCTGCTCGCCGCCGCGCCGGCGGGGGACCTCCGCGTGATGATCCCGATGGTGTCGGTGCCGGCGGAGATGGCAAAGGTGCGCGTCCTCGTCGCCGCGGCGGCAGCGGATCTCGCCGCCCGCGGTGTTCCGCACCGGCTGCCGCCGATCGGCATGATGGTCGAGGTGCCGGCGGCGGCGCTCGCCCTCGACGCCTTCGACACCGACTTCGTCTCGATCGGCTCGAACGACCTCACCCAGTACACCCTCGCCGCCGGGCGCGACGAGCCGTCGGTGGCGGCGCTGGCCGACACCGCCGAGCCGGCGGTGCTGCGCCTCATCGCCATGACGGTGGCCGCGGCGGACGCCCGCGGCGTGCCGGTCTCGCTCTGCGGCGACGCCGGCGGGGACCCGCGGCTCGTGCCTGCGCTCCTTGCGGCGGGCCTCCGCTCGCTGTCGATGGCGCCGGCGGCGGTCGGCCGCGTCAAGCAGGCGATCGCGGCCCTGTCGCTGCCGGCCGCCGGCGCGGCGGGGACGCCATGAGCGCCGAGCCGGCTTTGCGCCGGCCGAAGGAGGCGCCGGCGGCCATCGCTGCCTACAAGACGATCCTGCGCGACGCCCTCGACCGCCGGCCCTCCGGCATGCGCAAGCGCCTCGCCGAGGCGCTCGGCAAGAACCGATCCTTCGTCAGCCAGATCGCCAACCCGGCCTATCCGACGCCGATCCCGCCCGGCCACATCGACGCGATCCTCGACCTCTGCCACTTCTCGCCGACCGAGCGGGCCGCCTTCCTCGCCGCCTATGCGGCCGCCCACCCGCGCCGCGCCGCCGGCCGGCCGGAGGCGACGGAGGCGCCGTTCGCCCGCACCCGCGCCCTCGTGCTGCGCGTGCCCGATCTCGGCGACGAGGCGAAGAACCGCGAGTTCGACCGGCTGGTCCAGGACCTCGCCGCCCGCCTCGCCCGGCTGGCCGAGCCGCCCGCCTGAGCCGCCGGCCCGACCGACGAAGACCAGCGCGCGAGCAAAGCGCGACCGCGACACGCCAAGACGGAGGGAGCCCCGATGAAGAAGCTCATCAACAGCCCGGCCGACGTGCTCACCGAGAGCCTCGCCGGCTTCGCCGCCGCCCACGCCGACCTCGTGGAGCTGTCGACCGACCCGGTGTTCGTCCGCCGCCGCACGCTCTCGCCCGGCAAGGTGGCAATCATCTCCGGCGGCGGCTCCGGCCACGAGCCGCTGCACGCCGGCTTCGTCGGCCAGGGCATGCTCGACGCCGCCTGCCCCGGCCAGGTGTTCACCTCGCCGACGCCGGACCAGATGATCGCCGCCGCCCAGGCCGTCGACCAGGGCGCCGGCGTGCTCTTCGTGGTGAAGAACTACGAGGGCGACAAGATGAACTTCGAGATGGCGGCCGAGATGGCCGCCGACATCGTCGCCGGCGGCACCGCCACGGTGATGACCGACGACGACGTGGCGGTGGAGAAATCCACCTGGTCGATCGGCCGGCGCGGCGTCGCCGGCACGATGGTGGTCGAGAAGATCGTCGGCGCCGCCGCCGAGGAGGGCCTGGGGCTCGAGGACCTCGCCGCCCTCGGCCGGCGGGTGAACGCGGCGACGCGCTCGATGGGCATCGCGCTCACGAGCTGCACGGTGCCGGCGGCGGGCACGCCCACCTTCACCCTTGCCGAGGACGAGATGGAGATGGGCGTCGGCATCCACGGCGAGCCCGGCCGGCGTCGCGTCAAGGTGATGACGGCCGATGCCATCGCCGAGGAGATGGTGGCGGCGATCACCGGCGACTTCGCCACCGCGGCCGGGGCCGGCGGCGGCGCGGTGGAGGCGCAGGCGGATGCCGGCACCACCCCGGACGAAGGCGCGGTGCTGCTCCTCGTCAACGGCTTCGGCGGCACGCCGCTGATGGAGCTCTATCTCATGTACCACGCCGCCCGCACCCGCCTCGAGGCGCGCGGCTACCACGTCACCCGCTCGCTCGTCGGCAACTTCGTCACCTCGCTGGAGATGGCCGGCTGCTCGCTGACGGTGACGCGCCTCGACGCCGAGACGACGAGGCTGTGGGACGCGCCGGTGCGGACGGCCGGCCTGAGGTGGGGTGTGTGAGCGGAGGCGCTGCGGGCGGGCGAGTGCCCGCCCCATCGCAGGCCCGCCTCCGACGCTTCTAGCCTTTGGGGCTGCGCGGCGTCGGGCGCCAGTCGGGCGGGGCGAGCTCGAAGCCGGCGAACTCGAAGGCCGGCGATACCGTGCAGCCGACGAGGGTCCAGCGGCCGAGGGACTCGGCGGTCTGCCAGGCGTTCTTCGGCACCACCACCTGCGGGCGCTGGCCGGCGGCAAGGTCGTTGCCGAGGCGGTGGCTCGCCGCGTCGTGGCCGTTCTCGGAGATCGTCAGGGCGAGCGGCGCGCCGGCGTACCAGTGCCAGATCTCGGTGGCGTCGCAGCGGTGCCAGTGGGACACGTCGCCGGCGCCGAGCAGGTAGTAGATCGCCGTGCCGTGCGAGCGGCCGCCGGCCGGTTCGGCGTCGCGGAAGGTCTCGACGAAGTAGCCGCCCTCGGGATGGGGCTTCATGTCGAGGAGGCGGACGATGTCCTGGACGGACAGGTCGCCGGACGGCAAAGCGTGGCTCATCGGAAGTGATCCTTGCGGGTGCGGAGTTCGGCGAAGACGCGCGCCGGCTCGGCCCCGCCGAGGCCGACGGCGGCGGCGAGCGCCGGGTCGTCGGCGCGCAGGAACGGGTTTGCTGCGCACTCGCTCGCCATGTCGGTCGGCAGCGTCGGCCGGCCCTCGGCGCGGGCGGCCCCGACGGCCTTCGCCCTTGCCTGCAGGGCGGCGTTGCGCGGGTCGACCGACAGGGCGAAGCGGGCGTTCGCCTCGGTATACTCGTGGCCGCAATAGACCTTCGTCTCGGCGGGCAGGCGGCGGCGCAGCTTCAGGAGCGAGGCCCACATCTGGTCGAGTCGGCCCTCGATGACGCGGCCGCAGCCGAGGGAGAACAGCGTGTCGCCGGTGAACGCGACGCCGGCGTCCGGCAGGTAGTAGGAGACCTGTCCGAGCGTGTGGCCGGGCGTCGAGATCGCCTCGAGGCGGATGCCGCCGAGGTCGAACGCCTCGCCGTCGGAAACCTGCCGGTCGAGGCCGGGGATGCGGTCCGCCTCCGCCGCCGGGCCGATCACGGGGGCGCCGGTGGCGGCCTTGAGGGCGGGAATGCCTTGGGTGTGGTCGGCGTGGTGGTGGGTGACGAGGATGTGGGTCAGGCGCCAGCCGGTCTCGGCGAGGGCCGCCTTCGCCGCCTCGGCGTCCGGCACGTCGACGACGAGGGTGGTGTCGCTGTCGGCGTGGCGGACGAAGACCATGTAGTTGTCGCCGAGGCAGGGCACCTGGCGGATCTCGAAGGCCGTCATCGCGTGTCCTCCCGCGTTCTTGGAAGAGAGAGAAGCCGGTCGCCGCCGCCGCCGCAACCCCCTCGGCCGAACGGCCCCGTCGCTCAGGTCGGCGGCTCGACCTGCCGCTCCGGCCGCGGCAGCCCGAGGCGGCGCTCGCGCCAGATGATCATCAGCCCGGAGCCGATGATGATCGCCATGCCGACGAGGACGAGCGGCGCCGGCACCTCGTCGAAGACGAGGACGCCGGCGATCAGCGTCCACACCATCGTCGCATATTCGAACGGGGCGATGACGGAGGCGTCGGCGTAGCCGTAGGACTGCGTCATGAAGAGCTGCGCGACGCCGCCGATGAGGCCGATCGAGACGAGCAGCGCGGCGTCCTGCCAGCTCGGCACCACCCAGCCGAACGGCAGCGTCGCGAGGCCGACGAGGCTCGAGACGAGGGTGAAGTAGAGCACGATGGTGCGCGTCGCCTCGGTCTTCGTGAGGGAGCGGACGGCGATCATCGCGAGCGCCACGAAGAAGGCGGCAGCGACGGCGCAGACGACGCCGATGAGCGCGCGGGTGCCGCCGACGGCCGGCTCGAGGGTGAGGTGCGGCGAGAGCACCACGACGACGCCGGCGAGGCCGACGACGACCGCAAACCAGCGGTAGGCGCGTACCGTCTCGCCGAGGAGCACGACGGCCAGCGCCGTGGTGATCAGCGGCGCGGCGTAGCTGAGCGCCGTCGCGTCGGCGATCGGCAGGCGGGCGATCGCCTCGAAGGAGAGGATCATCGCGATGACGCCGGCCGACGCCCGCCAGACGTGGCCGAAGGGATGGCGGGTGCGGAAGACGCCGACCCCGTCGCCGGCGAGAAGGATGGCGATGGCGACCGGGATCAGTGCGAAGAAGTTGCGGGCGAAGACGATCTCGCCCACCGGCACGCGCTCGGCCACCACCTTGATGAGGCCGATCATCACCGCGAAGAGCAGCGTCGAGACGAGCTTGAAGAGGATGCCGACGAGCGGCCGGTCGTGGCGGCTGGCGTGGCGGGCAGCGGACTGGCTCGGCGCGGTCTGGCTCGGCGGTGCGGGACGGGCGGGGGCGGTCATCGGGCACTCTCGCCGGCAGAGGCCGGGCGGACGGTTGCCGCGCCTTCGGGGCGACGCGGCGGGCGCGCCCTCAAGAGCATGGGCGGGCGGCGGGGGCAAGCCGGTGTCGCGACCGCATCTCTCCGGCGGGCTCAGTCGGAGGCGCCGGGGCGCCGGCGCAGGAGCACGAGGCCGCCGGCGACGATGCAGGCGGCGCCGAGGAGGATCGCCGGCCCCGGCACCTCGCCGAACGCGAGGTAGCCGATGATCGCCCCGCCGATGAGCTCGAGATAGACGAGGGGCGCCAGCGTCGTTGCATCCGCCCTCCGGAAGGCGAGGATGACGAGGATGTGGCAGGCGGCCGAGCCGAGGCCGAGGAGGCCGTAGAGGGTGAGGTCGGCGGTGGCCGGGGTCGTCCAGGTGAGCCAGGCCTGCGGCGCCATCAGGAGGGTGCCGACGACGCACTGGAAGAGCAGCGTCGGGATCGGCTCGCTCTGCATCGCCGCCCGGCGGGTGGCGACGAGATAGCAGGCATAGGCGACGCCGGCGCCGAAGGCGAGGAGGACGCCGGGCTCGAGCGCGCCGGCGCCGGGCCGGAGGATGACCAGGGACCCGGCGAAGCCGAGGGCGAGGCCGAGGAGCTTGCGGCGCGTCATCGTCTCGCCGAGCACGACCACGGAGAGGGCAGCGGCGATGATCGGCCCGACGAAATAGGCGCTGAAGGTGGTGGCGAGCGGCACCCGCACCATCGACAGGTAGAACAGCGTCATGGCGACAACGAGGAAGGCGGTGCGCAAGAAGTGCGAGCCGAGCCGCTCGCGCGGGAAGAGCCGCCAGCCGTGCCGCGCGAGCGCGAAGGGCAGCACCACGAGCGAGGCCACCGCATAGCGCGCGAAGGCGACGAAGTAGGGCGAGGCCTCCAGCGCCAGGTGCTTCGCCAGCCCGTCGACCAGCGGGAACGACAGCATCGCCGTCGCCATCAGCGCCATGCCGACGGTCGGCACGGGCGGGGCGGCGGAGGCGCCGGCAGACGAGGGGCTGGCGGGAGCGGTCATGGCATCCGTGGTGGCGGGGGGTCACGACCGGAATTGACCGGCGACCCTTCTTCTCCCGCCCGAGGAGGCGGCCGCCCCGCATGGACCACATCCGGACGTCGCCGCCAAGCGGGAGGTGCGACTCCCCCTCACCCGCCCGCCACCGTCTCTCCCGCCAGCCTCAGATCCTCGACGAAGGCCGCGTACTCCGCCGCTTTCGCCGCCGGGTCGGGCAGGCGCAGCAGGTAGGACGGGTGGACGGTGACGAGCACCGCCGTGCCGTCCGGGCCCTCGATGACGCGGCCGCGGCTCTTGCCGATCGGGACCGGCCGGCCGAGGACGGAAAGGGCGGCGGTCGCGCCCATCGCCACGATGAGGCGCGGGCGGACGAGGGCGATCTCGCGCTTCAGCCACGGCTGGCAGGCCCGCACCTCGCCCGTCGCCGGCTTCTGGTGGATGCGCCGCTTGCCGCGCGGCACGAACTTGAAGTGCTTGACGGCATTGGTGACGTAGGCATCGGCACGGTCGACGCCGGCTTCCTCCAGCGCGCGGTCGAACAGCTGGCCCGCCGGACCGACGAAGGGACGGCCGGCGATGTCCTCCTGATCGCCCGGCTGCTCGCCGACGAAGAGCAGCGGCGCATCCGGCCGTCCCTCGCCGAACACCGTCTGCGTGGCCGGCTCCCAGAGCGGGCAGGCGCGGCAGCCGGCTGCCTCGGCGGAGAGGGCGGCGAGCGTGCCGGCCTGCGGAGCCGCGGCGGCGGGGGCGGCCTCCGCCCTGTGCGGCCGCGGGTTCGGGGCACGCGGTCCGGTCTCGACCATCTCTTCGCTCCGGCGCTGGGCGGCGGCGATCAGGGGCCGAATGAGCGGGGCCTCCGGCAGGTTCCGCCAGTACTTCTCCGGCATTTCGGCGCGCATGGCGCCGACCTTGAGGCGGGCGGGGTTGAAGATGCTCGCATAGTAGCCGCGCCACAGCGCCTCCAGCGCGTCGTCGGTGGGGGCGTCGGCGCGGCGGCTGCCGGGGCCGAAGGAGAGCCCCTCACCGTCCCAGTGGGCGGTGGCGTCGGGTGTCAGGATCGACCAGCGCATCGAGGCGAAGCGGCGCATGAAGAAGGGTGCGTTGGCGGCGAGGATGCGGTGATCGGGCTCGAACCAGGCGACGAACCACGGCTCGCCCTCAAGCTCGGAACGGCGGAAGCGCACGAAGGCGCGCATCTTGTGAATGTCGCGCCGAACCGCCTTCGCCATCGCCTCGAGCGTCGCCACGTCGGGGTCGACGGCGACGTGCATCAGCTGCGGCTCGGTGCGCAGGCGCCAGACGAGGCGGTAGAGGCGGGCGAAGCGCTCGCCGTCGCGGTGGAGGACGACCGTCTCCGCAAGCGACAGGAAGCCGCGCGGCACGGAGAGAGGAGCCGCCGGCACCGGCGGTGGCAGCGGCTCGCCGGCGGCGGCGAAGAGGTCGCCCGCCGCCTCGCCCGTCACGGTGAAGGCGACGCGCTCGGGCGGCACGGCGCGGGCGATGAGATCGCGGGCGACGGCCCGGAAGCCGGCGAAATCGGTCTCGCCGGGAAGCGTGACGACGTGCACGGATCCCCTCCCGTTCCGCGGCCGGCGCTCAGAGCGGCAGCGCGAGCTGGCGCGGCGGGGCGAGGCGCTGGCGAAGGTCGGCCCGGTCGATCAGCCGGCCGGGGCTGTGGTCGGGCAGCACGAGGAAGGGCAGCGCCTTGCCGAGCGGCACGCGCAGGCGGCCGAGGTCGGCCGTGCGGATCGCGCGGACGCGGCGGGCCGACAGGAGCCGCTCGACCGCCTTCTTGCCGAGGCCGGGGACGCGCAGGAGTTCCTCGCGGCTCGCCCGGTTGACGTCGAGCGGGAAGCGCTCGCGGTGGCGGAGGGCCCAGGCGAGCTTCGGGTCGATGTCGAGGGCGAGGTTGCCCTCCTCCCCCTCGACGATCTCCGTCACGTCGAAGCCGTAGAAGCGCATCAGCCAGTCCGCCTGGTAGAGCCGGTGCTCGCGCACCAGCGGCGGTGCCACCGGCGGCAGGCGGCGGCTCGCGTCGGGGATCGGGCTGAAGGCGGAGTAGTAGACGCGGCGGAGCCGGTAGGAGCCGTAGAGGCCCGCGCTGGTGGCGAGGATCTGCCGGTCGTCCGTGCCGTCGGCGCCGACGATCATCTGGGTGCTCTGGCCGCCGGGGGCGAAGGCGGGCGCCTTGCGGTCCTCCCTGGCGGCGTCGATGTGGGTGCGCATCCGCCCCATCGAGCGGCGGATGGCGCGCGCGTCCTTCTCCGGCGCGAGCGCGGTGAGGCCGATGTCGGTCGGCAGCTCGATGTTGATCGAAAGCCGGTCGGCATAGCGGCCGGCCTCGGCGAGGAGGTCGGGGCTCGCGTCGGGGATCGTCTTCAGGTGGATGTAGCCGCGGAAGTCGTGCGCCTCGCGCAGCGTGCGGGCGACGCGGACGACCTCGCCCATCGTGTAGTCCGGCGAGCGGATGATGCCGGACGACAGGAACAGTCCCTCGATGTAGTTGCGCCGGTAGAAGTCGAGGGTGAGGTCGACCACCTCCTCCACCGTGAAGCGGGCGCGCGGCACGTTCGAGGACGAGCGGTTGACGCAATAGAGGCAGTCGAAGGCGCAGGCGTTGGTGAGCAGGATCTTCAGGAGCGAGATGCAGCGTCCGTCCGGCGCGTAGGAGTGGCAGATGGCGCCCTCCGTCGAGCCGATGCCGCGGCCGCCGACGGAATCGCGCCTGGTGGTGCCGCCGGAGGCGCAGGAGGCGTCGTACTTGGCGGCGTCGGCGAGGATGGAGAGCTTGCGGGTGAGGTCCATGCCCCGATAGTTGTTCATCCTTTGTTCCATGGCAAGGGAGGCGGCATGGCGATGCCGGCGAGGCAGTTGTTCCCCCGCGGCAGCAATGGCGGCTGCCGGGACCGGGCTCCGTGGTGTCAGGCGAGGGCCGGGACGAGCGCCCCGCGAGGCCGGCTGGTGGGCCGTCGTCTGCACCCCTGAAAGCAGGAAAGGCGCGGCGCGGGCGGCGAAATGGCCGTCCGTGCCGCGCCTTCGGCGGGAAGGGACCGAGCCCCCTCTCCCGCGCGGGCCGCCGCCCGGGTGGGAGCGGGCGGCGGCCTCGTCGGTGCCCCGGGCCAGCGGCGGCCCGGGGTTTCTGGATGGCCCCGGGCCGCGGACGGCCCGGGTGATCCTGGGTCCTTGCCTCAGGCGGCGCGGACGTGCTCGACGAACTTGCGCACCTCGCTGCGCAGCGTCTCCGACTGGCGGGCGAGCTCGCTCGCCGAGGAGAGCACCTGGGTCGCCGCCGAGGACGACACTTCCGCCGCCTGCAGCACCGCCGCGATGTTGGTGGTCACCTCGTTGGTGCCCATCGCTGCCTGCTGCACGTTGCGGGCAACCGCCGCCGTCGTGGCACCCTGCTCCTCGACCGCCGCGACGATTGCCGCCGCGATGCCGTTGATGTCGCCGATGGTGCGGCCGACGCTCGAGATCGCCACGACCGCGTCCTCGGTCGAGCCCTGCATCCCGCCGATCTGGGCGGAGATCTCCGCCGTCGCCTTCGAGGTCTGCTCGGCGAGGCTCTTCACCTCCTGGGCGACAACCGCGAAGCCCTTGCCGGCTTCACCGGCGCGAGCGGACTCGATGGTCGCGTTGAGGGCGAGGAGGTTGGTCTGGGCGGCGATGTCGCCGATCAGGCCGACGATGGCGCCGATCTTGTCGGCGTCGGCGCGCAAGCTGGTCATGCGGTTGTTGGTCTCGCCCGCCTCACCGACGGCGCGGGACGCCACGGTGGTCGACTGGTTGACCTGCTGGCCGATCTCGCTCGCCGAGGCGGCGAGCTCTTCCACCGCAGCCGCGACCGTCTGCACGTTGGTCGCCGCCTCTTCCGCCGCCGCGGCGACGGCAGCCGCCTGGGCGGCCGTCTCCTCGGAGGTGGCCGTCAGGCTCTGGGCCGCCGCCTGCAGCTCGGTCGCCGCGGAGGAGACCATCTCGACGATCTTGCCGACCGCCGCCTCGAACTGCTCGGCGAGCGACAGCATGTCGGCCTTGCGCTTCTTCGCCGCCTCGACCTCGAGGCGGGCCTGCTCCTCGCGCAGCCGCTGCGCCTCGGCGAGGCCGTCGCGGAAGACGCCGAGCACCTTCGCCTGCTCGCCGAGCTCGTCACCACGACCGGCGGACGGGATCTCGGTGTCGAGCGCGCCCTTGCCGATGTTGTCCATGGCGCGGGTCAGCGCCGACAGCGGGCGGGCGATGCCGAAGATCGAGTAGAGGGCGGAGCCGATGAGCACGACGATCAGGAAGCCGACCATGCCGAAGGTGACACTCGCGCCGAACTCTTCCGCGGCGAGGGCGGCAGCCTGCGCGTCCTGAACTCGACCGTTGGCCGCGTCCACCGCCTCGCGGACGAGCGTGATGGCTTCGGCGGCGGTGGGAACGGAGCGGTCCTTGACGAGGGCGTCCAGCTGCTCGGCGAGCGGCAGGGCCTCCTCGAGACGGTCGACATAGGCGTCGTAGACGCCCGCGAGCGCGTCGACCTGGCTGGTCGCGGACGGAAGGCCGGCGACGCCGGCCTTGAGGCCCGCAAAGCCGGCCTCGCCGCGGGCGGAGGCCTCCCGGATCTGCGCCAGCAGGCCCGCATCGTGGCTCACGGCGTAGCGCCAGGAGCTGGCACGCATGAACTGGAAGTCGTCGTCGATGCCGGCGAGGATCTCGTGCATCCGCTCGACGTCGACCGCCGCCTCGAGGGCACGCTCGACGGTCTCGGCGGCGTCGCCCCACTTGGCCGCGACCTCGTCACGGGCGAGATGGGCGACGATCTCCTTCTGGTGGACCCCGGCGATCTCCTGCGTTGTCTTGCCGTAGGTATCCACGAGGCCGGCGATCTTCGCCAGGCGCTCCTTGTTGGCCGGCAGCGAGGCGAGATCCTCAGCCTCGCCGAGGACCTTGGCCGCCTCGGCCATGTCGCCCTTCACGCTCTCGGCCATCCGGTTGATCTCGCTCGGATCGAGGCTGAGGCGGATGTCCTTGGTGTAGGCCTGCATGCGGCGGAGCACGACGTTCGACTGGGTGGCGAGCCGCTCGATCGAGGTCTGCTTGTGGACGAGCGCCTGGCTCTCGGCGACGCGCGCGTTGACCATGAACTGCGCGACGACGATGGCGCCGGCGATGAGGATGCCGGCGCCGGCGGTGATGCCGAGCTTTGCGCCGATGGTGAGACGGAGAGGCATGGGCCGATGGACCTTCGGGTAGGAGTGTCGCGCGGGTCACGCGCTCCTCCTCGGAAGGCCGCCCGGACCCGGAGGATCCGTTCGGTCGTCGAAAGGGAAGTCTCGCCCCGCCGAGGATCGACCATCGGCCCGCTGGCTTGCGCCGGGCTGTCGCGGCGAGGCGCGCTCTGTCAGTCGCCGGCGCGGCGGAGAGCGGCGACGTCGGCGGCGGCGACGTCCGGGGCGCGGCCACCCCAGGTGGCGCGCAGGTAGTTCGACAGGTCGGCGATCTCCTGGTCGGTGAGGAGATCGGTGAAGCCCGGCATGTCCTGCAGGCGGTTGCCGTGCGGGAAGTCACGCCAGGGGATGCCGTCGACGAGGACCGCGAGGAGATTCGTCGGCTGTGGCAGGCGGAGCGCGGCGTTCGTGGTCATCGCCGGCGCCATCGACGGAGTGCCCTCGCCCTCGAGGCCGTGGCAGCCGGCACAGACGGCGACGTACAGCCGGCGGCCGTTCCCGGCCGTTTCCGGCGAGACCTCGACCGCGGCGACCGTGGGGGCGGCGGGCGGCGGCTCGCCGGCGAGATAGGCGGCCATCGCCGCCGCGTCCGCGTCGGTGAGGTGCTGCGTCGAGTGATGGACGACGTCGTACATGGCGAAGCCCATGACGCCCTCCGGCCCCATGCCGGTGCGCATGAAGGTGCCGAGGCGCTCGGGGGCGAAGCCGAGGCGGGCGAGGCCCTCCGGCGTGATGTCCGGCGCGTCGACGCCCTCGATGACGGCGCCCTGTAGGTAGCGCGACAGAATCATGCCCATCGTGATGTCGCGCGGCGTGTGGCACTCGCCGCAGTGGCCGAGGGCGTCGACGAGATAGCGGCCGCGGTTCCAGGCGGCGGACTTCTGCGCATCCGGCGCCGGCACCTCCGAGGGCAGGTTGAGGAGGTTCCAGAACGTCATGAACTGGCGGACGTAGGGGAATGGCAGGCTGTCGTCGCGGTCCGCCACCGGCATCGGGTCGCGCGTCAGCATGTAGGCCCAGACGGCGTCGACGTCCGCTTCGCTCATCTGTCGGTAGGAGACGTAGGGCATCGCCGGGTAGAGGTGGCGGCCGCCCTTCGCCACGCCGTCGCGCAGGGCCCGGTGGAAGTCGGCGCGGGTCCAGGAGCCGATGCCGTGGGTCGGGTCCGGCGAGATGTTGGTGGCGTAGAGCGTGCCCATCGGCATCTCGAACGGCCGCCCGCCTGCCCACGGCGCGCCGCCGACGGCCGTGTGGCAGGCGACGCAGTCGGCGGCCTCGGCGATGTACCGGCCCTTCGGGGCGAGTTCGGCGATCTCCGCCTCGGTGAGCGGCGTGTCGACGACGGCGCTGACGACGCTCGTCTCGAAGGCGCCGAGGAAGACGGCGAGGGCGAAACCGCCGCCGAGCACGACGAGGACGGCGGCGGCGAGGACGGCCCGTCGCCAGGCCCTGCGGATGACGGCCATCGGCGCCCCCTCCCCTAGCCGGCCACGAGGCCGGGCGTCGCGAGGATGACCTCGCGGACCGCCTGGTAGTAGCGGACGTAGCCGGTGCACCGGCAGATGTGCGGGCCGAGCGCCGCGTCGATGCGGGCCTCGATCTCGTCGCGCGGGACGGGATCGCGCTTCAGGTGCTCGAGGAGCACGGTCGCGGCGGTGACGAAGCCGGGTGTGCAGTAGCCGCACTGGAACGAGAAGTGCTCGATGAAGGCCTGCTGCACCGGCGTCAGGGCCACGACGTCGCCGGCCGCGTCCCGCTCGGCATGGCCCTCGATGGTGCGGACCTGCTTGCCGGCGAAGAAGTGGGCGCCGGTGATGCAGGTGCGGATCTCGCGCGGCGGACCGCCGTCGGGGTCGAGCAGCATCACCGAGCAGGCCCAGCAGACGCCCTGGCCGCAGCCCATGCGCGTGCCGGTGAGGTTCAGGACCTCCTGCAGGAAGTCGAGCATCATCATCGTCTCGGGGATGTTGTGCGGGCCGACCTGACGGCCGTTGACGACGAGCGAGAGCGGGCGGGTGGCGAGCGTCACGACAGCACCTCCAGCACCCGGGCCGGGGTGATCGGCGTCTCGTAGAAGCGCACGCCGATCGCGTGGGCGACGGCGTTCACGATGGCCGGGACGATCGGGATCATCGCCACCTCGGCCATGCCCTTCGGCGGATCGCTGTCGGAGATCGGCGGCAGCACCTCGACGGACTGGTTCCACACGGCGACGTCGGCGGCGTGCGGCAGGCGGTAGCGGTTCCAGTTCCAGGTGCCGTCGGAGGGGCCGCCCTCGTAGAGCGGCAGTTCCTCGAGGAGGGCGTGGCCGATGCCCATGGCGACGCCGCCGTGGATCTGGCCGGAGACGAGCTGCGGCACGATCTCGGTGCCGCATTCGTGCAGGGAGTGATGGCGCGTCACCCGGACGACACCGGTGGCGGTGTCGACCTCCACCTCGGCGATCGCCCCCATGCCCGTGTAGTAGGTGACGCCGGCATTGTTGCGCTGGACGGGCGGATAGGCGACGGCGCTCCGCTCGATGAAGTGGAAGCCGCCCGCCGTCATCAGGGCGCGGCGGTCGTCCGGCGCCCCGTCGCCGTAGCGCACCGACAGGGCGTCGGCGAAGAGCGTCACCTCGCCGACCGTCGGGACGTCGAAGGTGGCCGAGGCCCAGGCCCAGCGGTTGAAGACGTGGACCGAGACGCCGGTGACGAGGCCCTGGGCATGGGCCTCGGCGGCGAGGCGCTCGAAGGAGAGCGGCTCGAGCCCCCCGGCCGTCAGGGCGCCGCCGACGATGCGGTGGTCCTCGTAGGCGACCGCGAGCGGTGAGAACTGGCCGCCGCCGACGCCGCGCGACCAGATGGCGATCGCAGCCGGCCACAGCGCCAGCCGCATCAGCGCGCGCGCGGCGGTGCGCGTCGCATGACCGAGGAAGTAGGCGCTGTTGGAGGCGGCCATCGAGGAGGCGAAGGCGGGCGTCCAGCGCGGATTGGCTGCGAGACGGTCCTCCTCCTCCTGCGGCGTCGAATAGGGAGCCTCGGTAGAAAAGAGGGGCATCTCCGGCCAGTCGGTGACGCCGGAGGCACAGGCGTCGGGCACGCGGCCGATGACGCCCGCGACCATGACGGCCTGCGAGGTGTCCATCCCGGTGCCCATGTCGTTGCCGTGGATGCGCAGGGAGAGGCGCCCGTCGGCATCGAAGGCGAGCGTCGTGAAGGCGGCATCGGCGCCGTTGCCGTAGTCCTTCTGCACCTGCGCGAAGCCGACGCCGTAGCGCTTGCCCGGATTGGCCGCCTCGAACGCCGCCTTGCTCTCGGCGCGCTCCAGCCAGAGCGGGTGCTCGCGCGCCTTCGCGAGGAGCTCAGCACCGCGCAAAACGCCCCCGGGGATGGCCCCTTGGGTGTTCTTCATGCCGGTGCGGAAGAGGTTCTTCTCGCGGAGCGCGATCGGATCGACACCGAGCGCCTCGGCCACCTCGTCGACGAGCATCTCCGTGGCCATCATCGTCTGCAGCGTGCCGTAGCCGCGCATCGAGCCGGCATCGACGGCCCGGGAGGCCATGGCGGCGATGGAGAGGTCGCTCTTCGGGAAGTAGTAGATCGACTGCGCCGCGGTGGTGCCGACATTCGAGACCTCCGGCGAGAAGTTGCGGCGGCCGCCGCAATCGGTGCGGTTCTCGCACTTCAGGAGGCGGAAGGCGCCGGTGGTGCGGTCGACGACGATGGTGTTCCGCATCCAGAACGGATGCCGCTTCAGCCCCATGCGGAACTGGTCGAAGCGGTCGTTGGCGAGGCGGACGGGCCGCCCGGGCGCGTAGAGCGCCGCGACGATCGCGAAATAGGGGAAGATCGAGTGGTCCTTCGAGCCGTAGCCGACGGTGTAGCCGATGGAGAGATCGAACCGCGTCAGGCGCCAGCGCGACTTCTCGAACAGGACCGCCGCCGACTGCACCACTTCGTAGGGCGACTGGGTGGCGATCACCGCGCGCAGCGTGCCGGTGACGAGGTCGTACCAGACATTGCCGTTGTCGCTCTCCATCGCCGAGGCGTCGACGGACTGGGAGTGGTACTCGCGCGTCAGCACGAGCGCGTCCTCGCCGGCCTCGCCGATCTCCCGCTCGATCTCGCCGGCCGCCCACATGGCACGCGCCGCGCCGTCGCCGCCCTCGTCCGCCTCCGGCCAGACGACCGTATCGCCCTCGAAGCGGCCGAAGACGACTTCCCCGCCGTCGGCCATCGGCGCGGTGACGTCGTCGTCCGATGGGCGGGCGCCGCCGATGCGGACATAGCGGTTGGCCGCGTAGTTCGCCGGCGTGTTCGGGCCGGTGAAGGCGCCCCACCTCACGGCACTTTCGGCGAAGCGGATGCGCCGCTTGGCGGCGTCGTAGCGGAAAAAGTCGTGATAGATCAGCAGCGCCACCGGCTGGCCGAGCAGCCGCGGCGTCTCGCCCGGCGGCACGAGGAAGACGTCGCCGTAGAAGCCGGGGCCGTTGCCGTCGGCGCCATCGGGCGGCACGAGGCCGTCGGCGATCATCTCGTCGCCGAGAACGAGGCGGTCCGGCTGGAGGTCGTCGCCGAGCACCGAGAGATCGACGCCCTCGAACACGTGGTCCGCACGGCTAGCGTGCAGCAGGAAGGCGTGGCTCTGCTCGGTGGGCCAGCCCGGGATGTCGCGGGCGCGGTAATCGCGGGAGAAGGTCTTGTCGCCCGTGACCTTGGCGACGGCGTCCATGCGGAAGCGGGGGCGGCCGTCCGGCCCGACCCACGACGGCTGGCGGTTGCGGGTGTTCTCGATCAACGCCGCCGCGGCCGGCGACGAGCGCAAGGCAGCAATCTGGAAGGCGACCCCCGCGACCATTCCGGCCTGCAGGAACCCCCGGCGGGACAAGCCCTTTGCCATGCGCGTTTCCCGCGGCGGTTCAAGGCCGCCGTTCGTTACCCCGGAACATCTTTAGCACGCCTGTCGCGCTTTCGAGCAATTCCAGGCGACGCCGGGGCAGCGCAATTCGCGGTGAGGATCGGCGGGCTCGCCCGCTCAGGCCCGCTCGCGCGGCGGCAGCAGGCCGGCGAGCCCGTCGAAGATCATCTCGCGCTCCTCGGGCGTGACGGACTCGAGCTCGAGCATCGAGGCGAGCCACAGGCCGTCGACGACGGTGGTGAAGAGCGCGGCATTGCAGGGGGTCATGCCGTCCTGCTCGAGGCAACGGCGTGTGGCGCGGCGGTGGGCGACGGTGGCGGCGCGCACGTCCGGATGGATGGGCAGCGACGGGAGCACCGCCGCGGCGACGCGCGGGAAGTCGTTGCGCTCGAAGCGCGCGCGCGTCGCGGCGAGGCAGGCATGGGAGAAGGCACCGGGGCCGTCGTCCGCCCCGGCCGCGGCGGCGATGTCGGCATAGAAGGCCTCGAACAGGCGGTCGACGACGGCCGCCTGCAGGCTCTCGAGGGTGGGGAAGACCCGGCGAACCTCGGCCGGGTCGAGGTCGGCGTGGGCCGCCGCCTCGTCGAGGCTGACCGCCCGGGCCCCGGTCTCCGCCACCACATAGGCGATGGCGTCGAGCACCATCTCACGCAGCGCCGGATCGTCCGTCATGACCCCGCCCTCGCCTCACCCGCGGCTCATCCGGCGGACGCGCCCGCCGCCCGGATCGCCGCCCACACCGCCTGCGGCGTCGCCGGCATGTCGATGCGGGTCACGCCGGCGCCACGCCGCAGCGCATCGGCGATGGCGTTCATGACCGCCGGCGTCGCGCCGATCGTGCCCGCCTCGCCGGCACCCTTGATGCCCATGGCGTTCGTCGTCGAGGGTACGTTGCGCGTCTCGAAGTGGATCGACGGCACGTCGTCGGCGCGCGGCAGCGCGTAGTCGAGCAGCGAGGCGGTGATCAGCTGGCCGTCGGCGTCGTAGAGGGTGTTCTCGAGGATCGCCTGGCCGATCGACTGCACGACGCCGCCGTGCACCTGCCCGGCGAGCAGGATCGGGTTCACCGTGACGCCGAAGTCGTCGACGATGGTGTAGCGGTCGAAGGTGGTGACGCCCGTCTCCGGATCGACCTCGACCTCGACGACGTGGGTGCCGTTCGGATAGGTGCACTCGGTCTGCTTCACCTCGCCGTCGGCGGTCCGGTCGGCGGCGGGCATCGCGGCGGCCAGGGTCGCAAGGCTCACCGCCCGGTCGGTGCCGACGATGCGCACCTCGCCGCCGACGAGTTCGAGATCGGCCGGGGAGGTCTCGAGGCGGTCGGCCGCGGCAGCCTTGATGCGCTCCACCAGCGTCCGGCTCGCTACGTCGATCGACGGCATGCCGAGCGGGATCGAGCGCGAGCCGCCGGTGCCACCGCCGGTCTTCACCGCGTCAGTGTCGCCCTGCACCACCTTGATCTTGGAGATGTCGACGCCGAGGTGGTCGGCGATCAGCTGGGCATAGGCGGTGGCGTGGCCCTGACCGTTCGTCTGGGTGCCGATGAAGAGGGTCAGCGTGCCGTCGGGATCGAGGGAGAGCTCGGCCCGCTCCGCGCCGGGGAAGGCGCACGCCTCGACGTAGCTCGCAAGGCCGAGGCCGCGATAGAGGCCGCGCGCGGCGCTCGCCTTCGCCCGCGCCTCGAAGCCCGCCGCGTCCGCCTCCTCGAGCGCCCGGTCGAGGTGGCCGGAGAACTCGCCGGTGTCGTACATCCGTCCCGTCTGGGTGGTGTAGGGCATCTGCTCGGGACGGATGAAGTTGCGGTGGCGGATCTCGGCCGAGGAGAGGCCGGTGACGATCGCCGCCTCCTCGACGAGGCGCTCGAGCACATAGGCCGCCTCCGGCCGCCCGGCGCCGCGATAGGCGTCGACCGGCACGGTGTTCGAGAAGGTGCCGCGGACGCGCACCGACAGGGCCGGGATGTCGTAGACGCCGGTCGACATCGTCGCGCCGACCCACGGGATGAACGGCCCGAACTGGTGGAAGTAGGCGCCGGCGGCGGCGATGAGATCGACGCGCAGCGCCAGGAACTTGCCGTCGGCGTCGAGGGCGACCTCGGCCGTCGTGACGTTGTCGCGGCCCTGCGCGTCAGCGAGGAAGTGCTCCATGCGGCCGCTCTTCCACTTCACCGGCCGGCCGAGGCGCTCGGCGGCGATCATGGCGAGCGGGTATTCGCGGTAGACCGGCATCTTCGGCCCGAAGCCGCCGCCGACGTCCGGCGTGATGATGCGGATGCGGGAGGGGTCGACCTTCAGGATGTCGCCGGCGAGGATGCCGCGGATGCCGTGGCCGCCCTGGGTGCCGACGGTGAGGGTCCAGCGCTCGGTCCCCGCATCATACTCGGCGATGCAGCCGCGCGGCTCCATGTAGTTGCAGACGAGGCGGTTGTTGACGACCTCGATGCGGGCCACCTTGGCCGCCTTGGCGAAGGCCGCCTCGGCCTTGCCCTTGTCGCCGAAGGCATATTCGAAGGCGAGGTTGGTGCCGCGCTCCGGCCAGGCGAGCGGCGCGTCGGCATCGAGGGCGCCGACCGTGTCGATGACCGCCGGCAAGGTTTCGTATTCGATCTCGATGAGTTCGGCCGCCGCCTCCGCCGCCGCCAGCGTATCGGCGACCACCGCCGCCACCGCGTCGCCGACGTGCTTGACGATCTCGCCGCAGAGCAGCGGCCGGAAGGGCGGCACGACGGGGGTGCCGTCGACCTGCTTCATGATCGCCTTGCAGGGCACGCCGCCGTAGCCCTCGAGGTCCGCCGCCGTCAGAACCATATGGACGCCCGGCGCGGCGCGGGCGGCGTCGAGGCCGCCGAGGGTGATCCGCGCATGCGCCACCTGGCAGCGCACCACCGTCATCGCCAGCACGCCGGCGGGGGCGATGTCGTCGACGTAGCGCCCGCGGCCGGTCACGAGAGCCGCGTCCTCGACGCGGCGCACCGGCGCGCCGATGCCGAACTTCGGGGGGGCGGTCATCTGGTTCATGGGAAGCCTCGGTCGGAACGATGCGGCCGCGGGGAGGCGCGGCAAAGGAGAGGGTCTAATCTAGTCCGCCGAGGGGCGGACGGCTACCGCGGTGCGGGAGACTCTGCCGGGGGCTCCGCTATCGCAGCCGGCGTGCCGGGCGCCTCCCGCACTCCGGTGTTCGCCGCGAAGAAGGCAAGGATCGCCACGGGGATGCCGACGCACGAGGTGGCGATGAAGAAGGCCGGGTAGCCGAAGGCGTCGACCATCACGCCGGAGAGGCCGGCGACGAGCTTGCCCGGCAGCGCGTAGAGCGAGGAGAGGAGCGCGTACTGGGTCGCCGCGAAGCCCGGCCCCGTGAGGCCGGACATGTAGGCGATCAGCACCGAGCCGGCGAAACCGGCGGAGAAGTTGTCGACCGAGATCGCGAGCGTCAGGAGCACGATGTCTGCCCCGGCGTGGGCGAGCCAGGCGAACATCACGTTCGAGCCAGCCCCCGTCAGCGCGCCGATGACGAGGGCCGTCCGCATCCCGAGCACCGGCAAGAGCAGCCCGCCGGCGAAGGCGCCGGCGAGGCCGATCCAGACGCCGTAGATCTTCGAGACGTTGGCGATGTCGGTGAGCGAGAAGCCGACGTCGATGTAGAGCGGGTTCGCCATCACGCCGGCGATGAAGTCCGGCAGGCGGTAGAGGGCCACTACCGGCAGGATGACGAGGAGGGCGAGGCCGTAGCGGCGCACGAGGTCGGCGAAGGGCTCGACGACGGAATCGCGGAGGCTGAAGGTGCTCGCCCGGTCGGGCCGGTCGCGGTCGACGACCGGGGCGAGCAGGACCGCCGTGATGCCGACCGAGACGAGGCCGGCCATGGTCCAGTAGGCGGCCTGCCAGTCGACGTACTCGGCGATGTAGAGGGCGCCGGCACCGGACGCCATCAGGGCGAAGCGGTAGCCGAGCTGGTAGGTGGCGGCCATCGTGCCCTGCTTCTCGGTGGGCGCAGCGTCGATGCGCCAGCCGTCGACGACGATGTCCTGCGTCGCCCCGGCGAACGCCGTCAGCAGGGCGCCGGCCACGGTGAGGCCGAGCGACGTGGCGGGATCGGAGAGGCCGATGAGGACGAGGCCCGCAGCGACGGTGAGCTGGGCCACCACCATCCACGCCCGTCGCCGGCCGAGCAGGTGGGCGAGCCCGGGCACGTCGAACCGGTCGACCACCGGCGCCCAGACGAACTTGAACGAATAGGCGAGCGCCACCCAGGAGAGCAGCCCGATCTCCGTCCGCGACACCCCCGCCTCGCGCAGCCACGCCGACAGCGTGCCGAAGACGAGCAGCAGCGGCAGGCCGGACGAGAAGCCGAGCAGCAGCATGACGAACACGCGCCGCTCGCCGAGGAAGGCGATGCGCTCCCGCCACGTCGGCTTGCCGGCGGCGCCGGTCATTCGTCCGGCGCCTCCTCGATCGGGTCGTATTCGGAGGCGTCGAAGCCGAGGAGGTTCCAGGACTGCTTCATGTGGTCCGGCAGGGGCGCCGAGACGTCGAGCAGGCCGGTGCCGGAGGGGTGCGGGAGGGCGATGCGGCGGGCGTGCAGGTGCAGGCGGTTCTGGATGCCGCCGGGCAGCTCCCAGTTCTCCACCTCGAAATATTTCGGGTCGCCGACGATCGGGTGGCCGATGTGGGCGGTGTGGGCGCGCAGCTGGTGGGTGCGCCCCGTCACCGGTCGCAGCGACAGCCAGGAGAGCTGCTGGCCGGCCTGGTCGACGACGGCGTAGTAGGTGACGGCGTGCACCGCGTCGTCCTCGCCGTGGCGGGCGATGCGCATGCGCTCGCCGTCGGGGCCGGAGCCCTTGGCGAGGAAGGTGGAGACGCGGCCCTGGGCGGGCTTCGGCACGCCCTTGACGAGAGCCCAGTAGACCTTGCGGGTCGAGCGGGCGCGGAAGGCGGCGGTGAGCTTCGTCGCCGCGAGGCGGGTGCGCGCCACCACCAGCACACCGGAGGTGTCGCGGTCGAGCCGGTGGACGAGGCGCGGCTTCTGGCCCTTGGAATCGAGCATCGATTCCAGCATGCCGTCGATGTGGCGCGTCAGGCCCGAGCCGCCCTGCACCGCGAGGCCGAACGGCTTGTTGAAGACGTAGACCTCCCGGTCCTCGTAGAGGATGAGGTCGCGCAGGAAGTCGGCGTCGCCCTTGCGGCCGGGGGCGTGCTTGACGACGGCGGGCCTTGCGACCGCCTTTCCGGCCGCCACCTTGCCGCCGTCGCCCTCCCGTGCTCTCGCCCGGGGCTTCGCGCCCGGCAGGCTGGCGAGGAAGGCGGCCTCCTCGTCCTGTTCCGCGGTCCGTCCCGCGTCCCGCTCGTCACCCTCGTCGTCGCGCTCGTGTCCGGGCGGCGGCGTCAGCGGCGGCACGCGCACCGCCTGGCCGGCCTCGAGGCGCGTCGAGGTCTTGACCCGGCCGCCGTCGACCCGCACCTGCCCGGTCCGCACCAGCTTCTGCAGCCGGCCGAAGGCGAGGTCCGGATAGTGCGTCTTGAACCAGCGGTCGAGCCGCATCCCGGCTTCGTCGCGGCCGACGGTGATGGTGGCGATTCCCGACATTCCGGCATTCTCAATCAGGAACCGGGTTGCGGCACAAGGCGAAGCGTGCACCGAGGTCCGTCGGCGGAACGATCGAGGCGAGGATGGCGGAAGGGGAATTGCGGAGCATCGAGACCGACGCGGACGTGACGGCGGGCGTCGAAGCCCTCGTCGCGGCCGACCCGCGGCTGGCGCCCATCGCGGCCGTCGCCGGGCCGTTGCCGCTCAGGCGCGGCAAGCCGGGGTTCGAGGGGCTCGCCCGCATCGTCATGGGCCAGCAGGTCTCGACGGCGAGCGCGGCGGCGATCTTCGGCCGCCTGCATGCCGCCGGGGGTCACGAGGCGGCGGCCTTCGCCGCCCTCGACGACGCGGCGCTGCGGGCCTGCGGCCTTTCGGCGGCGAAGGTGAGGACGATGCGGGCAGCGGCCGCCGCCGTGCTCGAGGGGCGGCTCGACCTCGACCACCTCGCCTCGCTGCCGGCCGACGAGGCCCACGCGGCGCTGACGGTGCTGCCGGGTGTCGGGCCGTGGACGGTGGACCTCTATCTCCTCTTCTGCGCCGGCCATCCGGACGTCTTTCCCTCCGGCGACCTCGCCTTGCAGGTGGCCGTCGCCGACGGCCTCGGCCTGCCGGCGCGGCCGAAGGCGAAGGCGCTCGACGCCATCGCCCTCCCCTGGTCGCCCTGGCGCTCGGTGGCCGCGCGGCTGTGGTGGGGCTACTATCGCGCCCGCCGGGAGGGCCGCGAGGGCGCTCCGCTCTGACGGCGGCCCTCGGCCGCCGCACCGCCAGCCGGAGACCCCGCCATGCTCGACGGCCCCCGTCTTCCCCCCGCCTCCGGCCGTCCGGCGAAGGGGCTCGTGGTGCTCGTGCACGGCTACGGTGCCGACGGCAACGACCTCATCGGCCTCGGCCGGCACTGGGCGACGGCGCTGCCGGACGTCGCCTTCGTCGCCCCGCACGCGCCGGAGCCGTGCCCGATGAGCCCGGGCGGCCGGCAGTGGTTTCCGCTGACGATGCGCGATCCGGCCGAGGTGCCGCGCGGCGTCGCCCACGCGGCCCCCGCCCTCGACGCCTTCCTGTCGCAGGAGCTCGGGCGGATGCGGCTGCCGGCCTCGGCGGTGGCGCTCGTCGGCTTCAGCCAGGGCACGATGATGGCGCTCGATGTCGGCCTCCGGCGGAAGCCGGCGCTCGCGGCGATCGTCGGATACTCGGGGCTGCTCGCCCGGCCCGAGACCCTCGCCGAGGGACCGCGGCCGGCGCCGCCGGTGGTGCTCGTCCACGGCGACCAGGACGAGGTGCTGCCGGTCGAATACCTGCCGATGGCCTGTGCGGCCCTCGCGGCGGCGGAGATCCCGGTGGAATGGCACATCGCGGCCGGCCTCTCACACGGCATCGACGAATCGGGCCTCGCGATCGGGGCGAGCGTCCTCAAGCGGGCGCTTGCGGGCTGAGGGTCGCCCGATCGGGCCCGTGGAAATCATCGGGCGGGGTGTGGCGCATCGCCGACTTCACACGGCTGACACGGTCGCTGTAGAGTATCCGCAACGTCCGAGAATCGATTTCAGTCCGGATAGTTGGTGCGGGACTTCCGGACGCCCGGAGTGGTGTCTTGACCATCCACGTCTCGCCCGACGCGCACCCGACCCTCGTCCTGAACGCCGACTACCGGCCGCTCAGCTACTACCCCTTGTCCCTGTGGTCGTGGCAGGACGCGATCAAGGCGGTCTTCATGGACCGCGTGAACATCGTGTCGGAATACGACTTCACGGTGCGCAGCCCCTCCTTCGAGATGCGCCTGCCGAGCGTCGTCTCGCTGAAGACCTACATCCGTCCGGCCCGCAATCCGGCGTTCACGCGCTTCAACGTCTTCCTGCGCGACCGCTTCGAGTGCCAGTACTGCGGCTCGCAGGAGGACCTCACCTTCGACCACCTGATCCCCCGCTCGAAGGGCGGGCAGACGGAGTGGGAGAACGTGCTGGCCGCCTGCTCGCCCTGCAACCTGCGCAAGGGCAACAAGCGCTGCGAGGACGTGGCGATGTTCCCGCGGCAGCATCCCTACCGCCCGAGCGTGCAGGACCTGCACAACAACGGCCGGCTGTTCCCGCCGAACTACCTGCACGACAGCTGGATGGACTTCCTCTACTGGGACGCCGAGCTGGAGCCGTAAGGGCCGGGCCGCGCGGCGGGACAGGGCGTGACCGGCGTTTCTCGCCGGCGCTGCCGCTGTCCCTCGCTGCCGTTCAGGAGAGGCGGAACATCAGGGATTCCACCTGCCGTCGCTGCTGGAACATGAAGCCCTTGAACAGCACATTCTGATTGCCGAACTCCCTGAAGCCGCGGAACTGCCACCGCCCCTTGAAGGGGCCGCTCTTGATCAGCAAGTCGGCGGTGAGACGGCAGTTCCGTTCTAGCTTCAACTGTCCACGCACGGTGGTGTCCGCCCGTTCGGTCGCGCCGATGAAGCATCTCCCCCTCTGCATGTTCCCGGAGCGACTGACCTCGATCAGGCACGTGGGAAAGTGGCCATCGGTCGGGGACGCCACCCACAACCCGGCGAAGTTCTCGGGCTTGCAGTTGGCCGCGGCGGCGGAGACCGCCGATGCGACGAGCAGTGACAGTGCCAGCGGCACGGCGGAATATCGACGTCTCATGTCGCGCGTTCCTCCCCGGATGCGGGACGCGCACGAGATCGACGCGTCGCAGGCCCGCGCCGGTCGACCAGCTTGTCGCCGGCGGCTTGGGACAAGCTAGGGAAGGAAGGGGGAGAGGTCGAGCGTGCGGCGTCGCCTTTGCATTGTGAACACCTGCCGTCCAGACCGGCAGTGCAGTGCCCGCGGCGGCCGTCGTGCCAACGCCATCCGGTGCCGGGAGCGGCCGGGCCGATGGGGCCCAGCCGATCCCGCCTGCCGCTCGCTCAGTCGAGCTGGCGGATGAAGCGGTAGGCCTCCTGGGCGCCGAAGATCACGAAGTCGCCGGCCATCTTCTGGCCGTCGGACGTCATCTTGCCGCGGAACTTCGCCGGGTCGGTGACCTTGCCGCTCTTGAACTGGAACGTCGCCTTGACGGTGCAGTCCTTCTCGAGCGTCACCTTGCCGTCGAGGGTGGCCTCGGGCTTCAGCGTCTTCGGGTTGAAGCAGCTCGACTGCGCCACGACGCCCGACTTCTTCACGTCGATGAGGCAGTAGAGGTCGACCTGCACGGTGGCGTGGCCGACCCACAGCCCGGCGACCGACTCCGGCTTGCAGGAGGCCGCGGCGGCCGGAGCCGCCCCGGCGAGGGTGGCGAGAAGCGCGAGCGCCGCCGGCGCAGCGATGAAGCGATGTCCCATGTCAGCCTCCTTCACCGCGCCGTCCGCGCGGGCCACCGCTGTTACGGCGGCGGCGCCGCGATCCTTCGCGTCCCCCCGTGCAGCCCGCCTCAGAGGATGAAGCGGCTGAGGTCGGCGTTCTTCGCCAGCTCCCGCACGGTCTCGTTGACGAGCGCCGCGTCGATGGTGACCGTCTCGCCTGCCCGGTCCGGGGCGGTGAAGGAGAGCTCGTCGAGCACCCGCTCGATCACCGTCTGCAGGCGGCGGGCGCCGATGTTCTCGACCGTCGCGTTGATCTCCACCGCGAGCTCGGCGATGGCGTCGATCGCGTCGGCCGTGAAGACGAGGCTGACGCCCTCGGTGGCCATCAACGCCACAGACTGCTTGATGAGGCTCGCCTCGGTCTCGTTGAGAATGCGCACGAAGTCGGCCCTGTCGAGCGGCTTCAGCTCGACGCGGATCGGCAGGCGGCCCTGCAGCTCCGGCAGGAGGTCGGAGGGCTTTGCCACGTGGAAGGCGCCGGAGGCGATGAAGAGCACGTGGTCGGTCTTCACCGGCCCGTACTTCGTCGTCACGGTCGTCCCCTCGATGAGCGGCAGCAGGTCGCGCTGCACGCCCTCGCGGGAGACGTCGCCGCCGTAGCGGCCCTCGCGGGCGCAGATCTTGTCGATCTCGTCGAGGAAGACGATGCCGTCGTCCTCGACCGAGCGGATCGCCTCGGCCACCACCGCGTCCTGGTCGAGCAGCTTGTCGCTCTCCTCGGCGACGAGGATGTCGTAGGACTCCTTCACCGTGACGCGGCGGGCCTTCTTGGCGCCGCCGAACGCCTTGCCGAGCATGTCGGAGAGGTTCATCACGCCGATGCTCGCGCCCGGCATGCCGGGCATCTCGAAGCTCGGCATCTGCGCCGACTGGGTCACCTCGATCTCGATCTCCTTGTCGTCGAGGAGGCCGTCGTGCAGGCGCTTGCGGAAGGATTCCCGGGTCGAGGGGCTCGCCGCCTTGCCGACGAGGGCGTCGAGGACGCGCTCCTCCGCCTGCAGGTGCGCCTTCGCCTGCACGTCCTTGCGCTTCTTCTCGCGCACGAGGCCGATGCCGACCTCGACGAGGTCGCGGACGATCTGGTCGACGTCGCGGCCGACATAGCCCACCTCGGTGAACTTGGTCGCCTCGACCTTGAGGAACGGCGCGCCGGCGAGCTTGGCGAGGCGGCGGGAGATCTCCGTCTTGCCGACGCCGGTCGGGCCGATCATCAGGATGTTCTTCGGCAGCACCTCCTCGCGCATCTGCCCGTCGAGCTGCTGGCGGCGCCAGCGGTTGCGCAGCGCGATGGCGACCGACCGCTTCGCCGCCTGCTGGCCGACGATGTAGCGATCGAGCTCGGAAACGATCTCACGCGGAGAGAAATCGGTCATCGTCTCGTCTTTCCTTGCGGTCGCGGGCCATGAGGGCCACCGCGACGGCGTCCTGTCCGTCCGCGAACACCACGCTGCGGACGCCGAGATGGCGGAATCCGGCCTTCTCGTAGGCCCGGATCGCGCGCTCGTTGGCCGGATCGGGATCGATCAGCAGCCGCGGCGCACCCGCCGCGAACAGCCGCTCGGCCATCGCCCGGAGCATTCCGGGACCGTGGCCCCGGCCGCGCATCGCCGACACGCCGATGATCGTGTCGAGCCCGCGCGAGCCGATCGGCTGGTCCCGGTAGGGATGGCCCGGTTCGGCGAAGGGGTCGTAGACTTGGAGGTAGGCGAACGGCCGCCCGCCGACGTGCACCAGATAGGCAGCGAACCCCGGCTCTTCCAGCCCCGCCGCGATCTCTGCGACACCCGCTTCGGCGTCCGGCCACCAGCGGGCGACGTGCGGCTTCTCGAGCCACCGGCGAAGGCGGGGGAAGTCGTCCGGCGTCACCGGCCGGAAATGGTAGGTCTCCCCGGTCACGCCGGCACCGGCGGCAGGCGCCGCACGAGCGAGGACGGCAGGAGGCGGAGGACGCCGCGGCGCGCCGGCTGCCAGCCCGAGCCGAGCGCCACCATGACGAGGCCGAGGACAACGAGGGTGGCGGCGACGATCGTCTCGCTCGTCAGCTCGGTGGCGGCGATCAGCCGGCCGATGGCGAAGCCGAGATAGCCGAGCCCGGCCACCAGCAGGGCCCGGCGGTCGACGGCGAGCGCGACGAGGCCGAGCACCACGACGATGCCGACGACCACCAGCGCCTCCTCGAGCCCGAGGTCGAAGCGGCTCTCGACGCCGAAGAGGCCGATCGCGGCGTAGACGATCACCGGCGCCGCCACGAGGTGGAGCCAGAAGGCGTTGTCGGAGCCAAGGCCGCTGCGGCCGGGATCCTCGAGGTCGAAGGCCATCGCCGCCACAAAGACAAGAAGGCCGGCGAGGAGCGCCACCAGCGAGAACACCCCGTCACCGGCGCCCCACCACAGGAGCGCGACGAGGACGAGGATCACCGCCGACAGCGCCGCCGCCCCAAGGGCGAACGGCAGGCGGAAGCGGGCGAAGAAGGCGAGCGCCCCCGCAATGCCGCCCGCCGCCCCGGCCATGCCGACGGCGCCCTCGCTCCAATCCGTCGGCAGGTCGGTCGAACCAGCGGAGGCGAGATCCGCCCCGAGGGCGTAGAGCGTTGCGAGCGTCAGGCCCGCCGCCGCCGTGAAGCAGGCTGCAAGCACGATCGACGGCAGCACCAGGCGGCGCCGGCGCGTGAACACCTCGGCGAGGCCCCAGGCGGCGGCCGCCGGCACGATCGTGCCGACCGGGATGCCGGCGGCGAGCATCGCGGCGAAGCCGACGCCGAACACGAGGATGGCAACGCCGATCGCCAGGAAGACGTCGTGGAAGCCGCGCACGAAGCGCACCGCCTCGGCGTCCCCGGCGAACGCGGCGCGCTCGCGCGCCGCGAAGAAGGCAGCGAGGCGCTCGGCACCCTCGCGGTCGACGAGACCCGCCGCGACGGCGGCGGACCAGTCCTCAGGCGTCGGCATCCAGCGTCTCCACCACGACATTGCCGTTGGTATAGACGCAGATGTCGGCCGCGACCGCCATCGCCCGGCGGGCGATCTGTTCAGCGTCGAGGTCGGTGTCGGCGAGGGCCTTGGCAGCGGCGAGCGCGTACATGCCGCCGGAGCCGATGCCCATGATGCCGCCCTCCGGCTCGAGCACGTCGCCGGTGCCGGTGAGGACGAGACTGGAGGAGCGGTCGGCGACGATCATCATCGCCTCGAGCTGGCGGAGGTAGCGGTCTGTGCGCCAGTCCTTGGCGAGCTCGACGGCCGCCCGCACCAGCTGGCCGGGATACTGCTCGAGCTTCTTCTCGAGGCGCTCGAGCAGGGTGAAGGCGTCGGCCGTCGCCCCGGCGAAGCCGGCGATGACGTCGCCCTTGCCGAGCGGGCGCACCTTGCGGGCACTCGCCTTGATGACGGTCTGACCGAGGGAGACCTGGCCGTCGCCGGCGACCACCACCTTGCCGCCCTTTCGGACGGTGACGATGGTGGTGCCGTGCCAGACGGGGAAATGGGGAGAGGTCGGGGCGGCGCCCGAACCGAAAGTGTCAGCCATGTCGGGGAGCATCCGGGAGTGGGTTCCGCCGTTATGTAGGCGGCGCCACGCCGGATGCAAACCGGACCCGGAGCTTCAGGCGGGGACGGCGTCCATCCGATAGACCCAGACGCGGGCCGGCGGCACGTTGCGCAGCACCCAAGGGCTCGTCCAGATCTTCATGGTGCTGCCTTCGACGGGCACCGGCGACACGAGCGCGTAGGAGAACTGCACAAACGGCGCACCCGGGGCGAGCAGCCGGAACGCGGCGTCGCGAAGGCCGCAGCGCGTCTCCATCGGCTGGATGAACAGCGGCAAACCGGAAACGACGGTCGCCAACGATCCTTCCGGAGGATGACCGAGCGTGCGGGCGACGTCGTAGGCGTCACCCTCGATCACGGTCGCGCCGGGGAAGCGCTTGCGCAGCAGCGTGCAGAACTCGCTGTTGTACTCGATGAGGACGAGGCGCTCCTGCGGGATGCCGCGCGCCACCAACGCATCGGTGACGACGCCCGTGCCTGGCCCGAGTTCGACGATCTTGCCCGGCCGGCTGATGTCGACCTGGGCCGCGATGGCGCGGGTGAGGTAGGGGCTCGAGGGCGTCACGGAGCCCATCGTCAACGGCTTCTCCATCCACGCGCGGAAGAAGCGCACTTCGTCGCCGACGAAGTTGGAGATGCGACGTGCATTGGATTTCATATCAATCTGCCGCTCGAGAGAGGAAAGACGAATCGCCAGACTTGCGCGAACGCTACGCTTGAACCGATGACGAATGTATAACGAGGTCTCTTCGCGAACGGTTCACGCCCGCAGTGTGTCTTCTTCGTGACCGATCAGCCGCTGAGGCCGTCGAAGAAATCCTTTACACGGGCAAAGAAGCCCTGGGCGTCCGGGTGGGTATCGGTCGACTGGTCGCGCTGGAACTCCTCGAGGAGCTCACGCTGACGGCGGGTCAGGTTGCGCGGCGTCTCCACCACCACCTGGATGTACATGTCGCCGCGCTGGGCGCTGCGCAGCACCGGCATGCCCTTGCCGCGCATGCGGAACTGGCGGCCGGTCTGTGTCCCCTCCGGCACCCGCACGCGGGTGCGGCCGGAATCGATGGTCGGCACCTCGAAGTCGCCGCCGAGGGCCGCCGTGGTCATCGAGATCGGCACGCGGCAGTAGATGTCGGCCGCGTCGCGCTGGAAGAACTCGTGCGGCTTGATCGACACGAAGATGTAGAGGTCGCCCGTCGGGCCGCCGCGGCTGCCGGCCTCGCCCTCACCGGCAAGGCGGATGCGCGTGCCGTCCTCAATGCCGGCGGGGATGTTGACGGAGAGCGTGCGTTCCTTCGTCACGCGGCCCGAGCCGCTGCAGACGGTGCAGGGGTCGGCGATCGTCTCACCACGACCCTGGCAGGTCGGGCAGGTGCGCTCGAGGGTGAAGAAGCCCTGCTGGGCGCGCACGCGGCCGCTGCCGCCGCAGGTGCGGCACGGCACCGGCTTCGACCCGGGCTTGGCGCCGGTTCCGCTGCACGCCTCGCAAGAGATGGACGACGGGATGCGGATCTCGACGGTCTTGCCAGCGAAGGCTTCCTCGAGCTCGATCTCGAGGTTGTAGCGAAGGTCCGCCCCGCGCTCGCGGCCGCCGCGGCCGCCCGGGCGGCGCCCGCCGCCGCCCATGCCGAAGAACTCGTCGAAGATGTCGGACATCGCCGAGGCGAAGTCATTGCCGAAGCCGGGACCGCCACCCGCCCCGCCCTCGAAGGCGGCGTGGCCGAAGCGGTCGTAGGCGGCACGCTTCTGGGGATCCTTCAGGGCCTCGTAGGCCTCGCTGACCTCCTTGAAGCGCGACTCCGCCTCGCCGTCCCCCGGATTGCGGTCCGGATGGAACTGCATCGCGAGCTTCCGGTAGGCGCTCTTCAGGGCGGCCTCGTCGGCGTCGCGTGCCACCCCCAGCACGTCGTAGTAGTCGCGCTTCGCCATCTGTCAGCGTCTCGGAATGGAGCCGGCCGGCGGGCGGTTGTCTCCGCCCGCAAAAGAGCGGCTCCGGCCGGCCGATTCGCAAGGGTGCGACGCGGCGGCCGGAGCCATCGGTTCAGTCCAGGCCGTCGATCAGGCGGACTTCTTGCGGTCGTCGTCGCGGACTTCCTCGAAGTCCGCATCGACGACGTCGTCCTGCTTGGCGTCGCCGCCGGACGGACCGGCGTCGTCGCCGCCGCCCTCCTGGCTCGACTGGTACATCGCCTCGCCGATCTTCATCGACGCCTGGGCGAGGGCGTTGGTCTTCGCCTGGATCGCCTCGACGTCCTCGCCGGCGAGGGCGGTCTTCAGGTCGGCGATCGCCGCCTCGACCACCGACTTGTCGGCCGCCGAGACCTTGGCGCCGTGCTCGGCGAGGGTGCGCTCGGTGGAGTGCACCATCGCCTCGCCGTGGTTGCGCGCCTCGACGAGGGCACGCCGCTTCTTGTCCTCGTCGGCGTGGGCCTCGGCGTCCTTCACCATCTTCTCGATGTCGGCGTCGTTGAGGCCGCCCGAGGCCTGGATGCGGATCTGCTGCTCCTTGCCGGTGCCCTTGTCGCGCGCCGACACGTTGACGATGCCGTTGGCGTCGATGTCGAAGGTGACCTCGACCTGCGGCACGCCGCGCGGCGCCGGGGGAATGCCGACGAGATCGAACTGGCCGAGCAGCTTGTTGTCGGCCGCCATCTCGCGCTCGCCCTGGAACACGCGGATCGTCACGGCGGTCTGGTTGTCCTCGGCGGTCGAGAACACCTGGCCCTTCTTGGTCGGGATCGTCGTGTTGCGCTCGATGAGGCGCGTGAACACGCCGCCGAGCGTCTCGATGCCGAGCGACAGCGGCGTCACGTCGAGGAGGAGGACGTCCTTCACCTCGCCCTGCAGCACGCCGGCCTGGATCGCCGCGCCGATCGCCACCACCTCGTCGGGGTTGACGCCCTTGTGCGGCTCCTTGCCGAAGAACTGCTTCACGATCTCCTGGATCTTCGGCATGCGCGTCATGCCGCCGACCAGCACCACCTCGTCGATCTGCCCCGCCGACAGGCCGGCGTCCTTGAGCGCCGCCTTGCACGGGCCGATCGTCTTCTGCACGAGATCGTCGACCAGCGCCTCGAACTTGGCGCGGGTCAGCTTCAGAGTCATGTGCTTCGGACCGGTCTGGTCCGCGGTGATGAACGGCAGGTTGATCTCGGTCTGGGTGGCCGAGGAGAGCTCGATCTTCGCCTTCTCGGCGGCCTCCTTGAGGCGCTGCAAAGCGAGCTTGTCGCCGCGCAGGTCGATGCCCTGCTCCTTCTTGAACTCGTCGGCGAGGTAGTTGACGAGGCGCATGTCGAAGTCCTCGCCGCCGAGGAACGTGTCGCCGTTCGTCGCCTTCACCTCGAACACGCCGTCGCCGATCTCCAGCACCGACACGTCGAAGGTGCCGCCGCCGAGGTCGTAGACCGCGATCGTCTTGGAGGCGCCGCCCTTGTCGAGACCGTAGGCGAGGGCCGCCGCCGTCGGCTCGTTGATGATGCGCAGCACCTCGAGGCCGGCGATCTTGCCGGCGTCCTTGGTGGCCTGGCGCTGGGCGTCGTTGAAGTAGGCGGGGACGGTGATGACCGCCTGCGTGACCGTCTGGCCGAGGTAGGCCTCGGCCGTCTCCTTCATCTTCTGCAGGATGAAGGCGGAAATCTGCGAGGGGGAGTACTTCTTGCCGTCGGCCTCGACCCAGGCGTCGCCGTTGTCGGCCTTGACGATCTTGTAGGGGACAAGGTCCTTGTCCTTGCTGACCATCGGGTCGTCGTAGCGACGGCCGATCAGGCGCTTCACCGCAAAGAAGGTGCGCTCCGGATTGGTGACCGCCTGGCGCTTCGCCGGCTGGCCGACCAGACGCTCACCGTCGTCGGTGAACGCCACCATCGACGGCGTCGTGCGGGCGCCTTCCGAATTCTCGATCACCTTGGCGTTCTTGCCGTCCATGACGGCGACGCAGGAATTCGTGGTGCCGAGGTCGATACCGATGACTTTTGCCATTCTCGTCTCCTTCAGGCAGGCCGGTCGGACCCAGGCATGGCATCCGAACGCGGGTCCCGGCGAGGCCGGGCCGGCCCCCAACATCAGCGTGGGATTTGGCGTCCGGCGAGCCCGGACGCGACGCTCGGGCGGTATATAAGAGGGGGCCCAAACGGCCGCAAGGCGAGCGGCGGGGCCGAAATCGCCGCAATGACGGGCGATTTCGACGCCCCTACCCCACGAGCGGACTTCCCGATGCCTTCATCCCCTCCCTCCGAGCACCGCCCCGCCCGCCTGCGCCGCAACTTCGTGCTGCTCATCGCGGCGGTCGTGGTGCTGGTCGCCGGCTGGTCGATCTACTGGTGGGTGGTCACCGGCCGGGTCGAGACGATGCTGCGCGAGGCGCTGGTGCGGCCACTGCCGGACGGCACGGTCGTGGTCTGCGATCCCCTTTCGGTCGGCGGCTATCCGTTCCGCGTCGAAGCGCGCTGCGGCTCGACCGCCGCCACCCTGCCGGACGGCGGCTCGCTCAGCGCGGGCTCCTTCACCGCCGTCGCCCTCGCCTACGACTGGCGCAAGGCGATCTTCGAACTCGACGGGCCGCTGCGCGCCCAGCCCGCGGCCGGACCGTCGCTGGAGGCGACGTGGCAGACGGCCCGGGCGAGCGCCGCGCGCGACGGACGGCTGCTCGACAGCGCCGACGTCGTGCTCGACGCGCCGGTCGTCGTCTTCGGCGGCGACGAGGCGATGCGGGCGGACCACGTGGAGGCGCACGTCCGCCGGGCGCCGGGCGACGGCGAGGTGCCGGCCGGAACCGACGCCGCCGTGTCGGCGAGGGGCCTCGCCTCGCCGTTCCTTCCGGTGCCGCTCGACGTCGCGGCGGTGGTGCGGATCGGGGACGCCGGCGCCGCCCTCGCGGGTCGCGGTCCCCTCACCGAGGGGATCGGCGACGAGCCGCTGCCGGTCGCCGTGCGCGAGCTGTCGCTGTCGAGCGGTGCGGCGCGGCTGCGCGCCGCGGGCGACCTGACCGTGGATGCCGAGGGCCGTCTCGATGGTGCTCTCGACGTGACGGTGGCGGATCCGGTGGCGCTCGCCGCCGCGCTCAGGCCGCTGCTGCCGCCCGACAGTCCCCTCCCGGGTGCGCTGGCCGGAGCCGTCGCGGCGTTCGGCCGCGACGACAGCGCGGGCGGCCGGACGGTGACGGTCACGATCCGGCGTGGCCGAGCCGCGATCGGGCTGATCCCGCTCGGGCGGCTACCGCGCCTGCCGGTGCGGGCGCTGGCGGCGTCCTGACACTACCAGTAGCCGCGGCCGATGCGCCGGCGCGCCTCGTGGACGGGCCGGGCGAACTCGTGGCCGAGCGGCGCAAGACGCGCCGACCGCGGCGGCGGCTTCAGCGTCACCGAGCGCGCCCCGTGGCGGGCCTCGGCGAAGGTGTCGAACAGGGCCTGGTCGACGGCGTTGGCGTCGACGAGCGACGCCCGCAGCTTCGGGTCGAGGTCGGCGGCCTTCAGCTCGTCCCAGACGATCGTCTTCGCCATCTCGGCGCGGTCGTTCTGGCGCACCGCCACCGGCGGGATGCCGAGCACCGGCGCGAGTTCGCCCGTCAACTCGTCGCACAGCCGGTAGGACCCGACGAACCAGAAGTCGCGGAAATGCCGGGCGACGAGGGTGAAGGCCTCTTCTCCCGACATCGACACGAGCCGCGCCCACGGCACCTCGAGGTAGCTTCCGAGCAGGAAGCGGGTGATGCGGTTGCGCGGCTCGGAGCCGACGTGGGTGGCGAAGTCGTAGGTGCCCCACCCCATCGCCACATACCGCATCATGCGGAAATTGTAGTAGCTGAGCGCGTGGCCGAGCGGGTCGCGGATCAGCGTCGAGCGCAGGATCTCGCGACCGGCGAAGCGCGCCTCCAGCGACTTGCCGATCTGCTGGCTGGAGATGACGCGCACGGTCTGCGGGTTCGGCACCGCGTCCGGGGCGTGGCGCGGCAGCACCCAGCGCGCCGGGATCGGCCGGCGCTTCGGCTTGACGAATTCGCCGGCCGGCATGTGCGCCTCGAAGTGGCGCTCGAGCGTCTTGCCCGCGCACTTCGGCACGTGCAGCACGAGATGCAGCGGTTGCCCGGCGCCCGTCACGACGCCTTCGCCGCCTTCGCGGGGGCAGGGCCGGCGACCACCGGGTCCGCCGCCGGCCGGCGGCCGAAGTCGGGCGAGGCGGTGTCCTGGCCGGCCTCGATGATGCCGCGGCGGATGGCGCGGGTGCGGGTGAACACGTCGAACAGCTGCTCGCCGTCGCCCCACCGGATCGCCCGCTGCAGGGCGGCGAGGTCCTCGGAGAAGCGTCCGAGCACCTCGAGCACCGCGTCCTTGTTGTGCAGGAACACGTCGCGCCACATCGTCGGGTCGGAGGCGGCGATGCGGGTGAAGTCGCGGAAGCCGCCGGCCGAGAACTTGATCACCTCCGACTGGGTGACCTCCTCGAGATCGGCGGCGGTGCCGACGATGTTGTAGGCGATGAGGTGCGGCAGGTGGCTCGTGATGGCGAGCACGAGGTCGTGGTGGTCCGCCGCCATCACCTCGACGTTCGCCCCGCACGCCTTCCACAGCGCCGCGACCTTCTCGACCGCGTCGGCGTCGGCGTCCTCGGGCGGCGTCAGGATGCACCAGCGGTTCTGGAAGAGTTCGGCGAAGCCCGCGTCGGGCCCGGAGTGCTCGGTGCCGGCGACCGGGTGGGCCGGCACGAGGCGCTTCGGGTTCGGCAGCAGCGGCCGCATCTGGCGGATCACCGAGCCCTTCACCGAGCCGACGTCCGAGACGATCGCCGCCGGCGAGAGCACCGGCGCAATCTCCGCCGCCACCGCCCCGCAGGCACCGACGGGCACGCAGGCGATGACGAGATCCGCCCCCTTCGCGGCCTCGGCCGCGGTGGCGTGCCAGCTCGTGCCGAGACCGAGGGCCTTCGCGCGGGCGAGCGAGGGCCCGTCGCGGTCGGCGATGGCGATCTCGCCGGAAAGGCCCGCCCGCGCGATGGCGCGGGCGAGCGAGGAGCCGATGAGGCCGATGCCGACGATGGCGACGCGGCCAAACAGTGGGGGGTGCCGGTCGGCCATCGGGTCGCCGTTCAGCCCTTCACGAAGGCGGCGAGCGCCTCCGCGACGGCGCGGTTGGCCGCCTCCGTGCCGATGGTGATGCGCAGCGCGCCCGGCAGCCCGTAGCCGTCCATGCGGCGCACGACGATGCCGCGGTCCTGCAGGAAGGCGTCGGCGTCCGGCGCCCGCTTGCCCGCAATGTCCGGGAAGTGGACGAGCAGGAAGTTGCCGACGCTCGGCGTGACCGTGAGGCCGAGGCTGGTGAGTTCCGCCTCGAGCCAGCCGAGCCACGTCTCGTTGTGGGCGATGGCGCCCTCGACGTGGGCGGTGTCGTCGATGGCCGCGGTGCCGGCGGCGATCGCCGGGGCGCCGAGGTTGAACGGCCCGCGCACGCGGTTCACCGCGTCGACCACTGCGGCCGGGCCGTACATCCAGCCGATGCGGAGCGCCGCGAGCCCGTGAATCTTCGAGAAGGTGCGCAGCATGACGACGTTGTCCATCGTCGCCGCGAGCTCGAGCCCGGCCGAGTAGTCGTTGCGGCGGACGTACTCGGCATAGGCCGCGTCGATGACGAGGAGAACGTGCGGCGGCAGGCTCTCGGCGAGCCGCTTCACCTCGGCGAACGGCAGGTAGGTGCCGGTCGGATTGTTGGGGTTCGCCAGGAAGACGAGCTTCGTCTTCGGCGTCACGGCCGCGAGCAGCGCGTCGACGTTGGCGAGGAAGTCGCGCTCCGGCGCGCTCACCATCCGCCCGCCGGCCGCGAGCGTCGAGATGGCGTACATCAGGAAGCCGTACTCACTCTGCACCGCCTCGTCGCCGGGGCCGAGATAGGCGTTGCAGAGGAACGAGATCAGCTCGTCGGAGCCGGCGCCGCAGACGATGCGGGAGGGGTCGAGACCGTAGCGGCGGGCGATCGCCTCGCGGAGCGCCGTGTGAGCGCCGTCCGGATAGAGCTCGAGCTTCCCGGCGGCGGCCTTGAAGGCCTCGATTGCCTTCGGGCTCGCGCCGAGAGGCGTCTCGTTGGAGGAAAGCTTGTGGACGGCAGGCACGGCGCCGGCCTTCGCCTTGCCGGGGACGTAGGGGGCGATCTCGAGCACGCTCGGGCGCGGCTGGGGACGCTTGGACGCGGACATCACGTCGACCTCGATCTTCGAAAAGGAACTTCGCCGCGGCTCAGCGGGTGGCGGTCGGCACCGAGGGCGCGGCATAGCCCCCGGCCGCCCGCATATGGTGCCCGAGCGGCGCGGCGGCCGGCGAGCGCCGGCGGGCGACGAGGGCGTCGTTGCCGACGACGGCGAGAAGTTCGATGCCCGCGGCGGCGAGGGCCGCCCGGTCGGGCGCCGCGTCGAGGGTGCCGGCGAGGCATTCGACCTCGGTCGGCGCCTCGTCGATCTCGGCCCCGGACAGCACGAGGGCCGGACGCGCGCCCGGCCCTTGCGTGACGAGGAAGGGAAGGCGCGCGATGACGCGGGCGCCGTCGGGTCCGAGGGCGCGCCACCAGGCCGTCGCAGGCTCCGGGTCGAGCGGCACGAGCGCGAGATCGCGCGGCTCGGCCACCACGGCGGCGGCGGCGGCCTCGGCGTCTGCGGCCGGCACGAGCTCGATGTCGAAGCCGAACTGGAAGCGGGCGAGGTCGCGCATCGCGCCGTCCGCCGCCGAGAGGCCGGCGACGTGGACGCGGAACGGCGCCTGCAGGTTCGTGAAGGTGCCGATGATCTCGCGCCAGAGGTGCTCGACCGAGGAGATCGGCAGGGAGCCTTCGTGCCGGGCGGCGAGGCGGCGCATGATGTCGGCCTCGCGGGCCGGACGGAAGGCGGAGCCGCCCTGCGCCTTGCCCTTCGCCCGGATCAGCGCGTCGATGACGGTGGAGCGCTCGATCAGGAGGGCGTGCACCTCGGCGTCGATCTCGTCGATGCGGACGCGCAGCGAGCCGAGCGACGGCGCGGTCGCGGTCGAGGCATCGCCGTCTTTGGTATCCGTCATCGTCAGCGCCGCTCGGAGGGGGCCGTCCAGAGGCCCGGAGACAAGGCGGACGGCGGCGCTCGGCGCCCTCCGTCGCGGGCAAACCTCATAAGCGGGTCGACCGGCGAAATCAAAGAAAACGTTGACAGTCGCCGGGGCCGCTCCTACCGCCAGACGCGGTTTTGCAGGTGTGTGCGATGGCGGCGACGGGTGGGACGGACGGGGTGGACGACAGCGCCCGGCGGCGCGAAGCCGACACGCCCTCGAGCCAGGTGGCGCATTTCTCCGCCGCCGAGGCGCTGCCGCTCGATGCCGGCACGTCGCTCGGGCCGTGGCAGATCGCCTACCAGTCCTACGGCACGCTGAACGCCGACAAGTCGAACGCGATCCTCCTCTGCCACGCCCTGACCGGCGACCAGCACGCGGCGAACGAGAACCCGGTGACCGGCAAGCCCGGCTGGTGGACGACGCTCGTCGGCCCCGGCAAGCCGGTCGACACCGACCGCTTCTTCGTGATCTGCGCCAACGTCCTCGGCGGCTGCATGGGGACGACGGGCCCGGCCACCACCGATCCCGCCACCGGCCTGCCCTATGCCCTCGATTTGCCGCTCGTCACCATCGGCGACATGGTGCGCGCCCAGGCGCGCCTCATCGACCGGCTCGGCATCGGGACGCTGTTCGCCGTCGTCGGCGGCTCGATGGGCGGCATGCAGGTGCTCGACTGGGCCTCGCGCTACCCGGACCGCGTCTTCGCGGCGGTGCCGATTGCCACTGGCGCGCGCCATTCCTCGCAGAACATCGCCTTCCACGAGGTCGGCCGGCAGGCGATCATGGCCGACCCGGACTGGCGCGGCGGCCGCTACATCGCGGAAGGGCTGCGCCCCCGCAAGGGCCTCGCCGTCGCCCGCATGGCCGCCCACATCACCTACATGTCCGAGCAGGCGCTGCACCGGAAGTTCGGCCGCAACCTGCAGGACCGCCCGCAGATCTCCTTCGGCTTCGACGCCGACTTCCAGATCGAGAGCTATCTCCGCCACCAGGGCATGAGCTTCGTCGACCGCTTCGACGCCAACTCCTACCTCTACGTGACGCGGGCAATGGACTATTTCGACCTCGCGGCCGACCACGGCGGCGTGCTGGCGAAGGCGTTCGCCGGCTCGCGCACGCGCTTCTGCGTCGTCTCGTTCACGAGCGACTGGCTGTTCCCGACGCGCGAGAGCCGCACCGTGGTGCATGCGCTGAACGCCGCGGCGGCGAACGTCTCCTTCGTCGAGGTGGAGACCGATCGCGGTCACGACGCCTTCCTGCTCGAGGAGCCGGAGCTCTTCAGGACGGTGCGCGGCTTCCTCACCGGCGCCGCCAACGCCCGCGGCATCGCCCCGCCGGCGGGGGCGGTGTGAGCGGCGATGAGCAAGGTTCAGGATGAGCGGACGAAGCTCTCGGCGACCTTCCTCAACGGTATCGCGATCGCGATGGTCGTCGCTGGGGGAATCGCACCGCTGGTCGCGCTCAGCTACGGCCTGTCGGGCGCAGCAGCCGGGCGGACGGTCGCCTTCGTCGGCGCTGCTTGGTTTGTCGGTGGAACCGCACTACATTTCGTCGCGAGGTTCCTCCTCCGGGGTATGAAGCCGTGAACTGGTTCGCTCTCTACGTCGGCGTCGGCATCCCGCTGATTTTCGTGGCGGGCGGCATCGCGCTGGCGTTCTACGATCGCTGGGAGCGCCGTCACTCCAGCAACTAGCGGTACGGCAGCCGAAGTGGGTTTGCCGGGCTTACGTTGCGCCCGCTGAAGAATCTCATGGCCATCGCCCCCCTCCCTGAACGCCGCGTCGACCTCGAAGTCATCGCCGACCTGGTGCAGCCGGGAGCGCGCGTGCTCGACGTCGGCTGCGGCGACGGCGGGCTGCTGCACCTCCTCGCCCAGACGCGCGGCGTCGACGGGCGCGGCATCGAGCTGTCGCAGCAGGGCGTCAACGAGTGCGTGGCGCGCGGGCTGTCGGTGATCCAGGGCGATGCCGACACCGACCTCGAGGACTATCCGGACGACAGCTTCGACTACGTCATCCTCAGCCAGACGCTGCAGGCGACCCGCGACCCGCGGGCGGTGATGGCGAATCTGCTGCGCATCGGCCGGCGGGCGATCGTGTCGTTCCCGAATTTCGGTCACTGGCGCATCCGCGCGAGCCTCGTCCTGCGCGGCCGCATGCCGGTGACGCAGAACCTGCCTCACGCCTGGTACGAGACGCCGAACATCCACTTCTGCACGATCCGCGACTTCCTCGCCCTCACCGAGACGCTGGACGCCAAGGTGGAGCGCGCCGTGGCGCTGAACGGCAACGGCGCGCGCATCCCGTTCAACGCGCCGTGGGAGTTCTGGAACCTGTTCGGCGAACAGGCGGTGTTCCTGCTCCGACGCTGACGGGCGAAGCTCCGTCGGGCGGCGGCAGCGGCTCGCGGCGCACCCCCGCCGGCACCGGGACCAGCACCGGCACCCGCCGTGACTTGCGCTTGGCCGGGATGCCCATCCACATCCGCTTCTCCGCCTCGACGAGGACGACGCCGCCGAAGGCCGGCCAGGCGCGGTGGCCGACCCGTTCCCAGGCCTTTGCGGAGCTCATCAGGAAGCGCCGCGGCCAGGGCGGCAGGAACAGCGCCTCGTCCCACGCGGCGGGGGAGAACAGGGCATCCGACAGGAGCCGGCCGAGCTGCCGGCGGCTGTAGGGACGCCCCGTTCCGAACGGCGTCGTCTCGGCGCGCGACCAGAGCCCGGAGCGGTTCGGCACGACGGCGATCAGCCGGCCGCCGGGGGTGAGCACTCGCCAGAGCTCGCGCAGGAGACGCTCCGGGTCCGGCGCGACCTCGATGGCGTGCACGACCAGCACCCGGTCGACGGCCGCGTCCGGCAGCGGCAGGGCGTCCTCGGCAGCGAGGCAGACCCGCTGCCGGCCCTCGCTCGGCCAGGCGGTGACGCCGACGGCGGCGGGCGCCACGGCGAGCACCCGCTCGGCCTCCTCGTGGAAGGGCTTGAGGTACGGTCCGGCATAGCCGAGGCCGAGCAGGCGCTGGCCACCGACGCGCGGCCAGAGTTCGCTCAGGCGGTTGCACACGAGCTGGCGCGCGATGCGGCCGAGCGGCGTCTCGTAGAAGGCGATCAGGTCGGCGACGTCGAGGTGCATCGGCGGTCCCGTGGGCGGCGCCGGCGCCGCGGCGTCGCAGTCTACTCCGAGCCCGGGCCTGAGAGACACCCCGAGGCCGGCGACGGGGGACGCAGCACGCGGATTGGGCTGGCGTGCGCCGGGCCGACTCTGGTTCGATGGCGGGATGCCGCCCATCCCTCCCGCGCCCGTCGAGACGATCCCTCTCCCCCTCGCCCGCCGAATCGCGCTGGCGGCGCAGGGCTTCGGCGATGCGAGGCCGGACGCCGCTCTCGACCGCCGGCACCTGAAGCGCGTGCTCGGCCACGTCGGGCTCATCCAGATCGATTCGGTCAGCGTCGTCGCCCGTGCCCACTACATGCCGCTGTTCTCACGGCTCGGCGCCTATCCGCGGCCGCTTCTCGACGACGCCGCCTGGTCGCGGCGCAAGCTCCTGTTCGAGTACTGGGCGCACGAGGCCTCGCTGCTACCGGTTGAGACGCAGCCGCTGATGCGCTGGCGGATGGCGCGGGCCGAGGCCGGCCACGGCATCTATGGCGGCCTTGCCCGCTTCGGCGCCGAGCGACGCGCCTTCATCGACAGTGTGCTGGCATCGGTGCGCGACCGCGGTCCGATCGCGGCCTCCGACTGCGACGGTGACGAGGGGGCCGGCGGCAAGGGTGCGGGCGGCTGGTGGGGCTGGAGCGACACCAAGCGCGCGCTCGAGTGGCTGTTCTGGGCCGGCCTCGTGACGACCGCGACACGTCGTGGCTTCGAGCGCCTCTACGACCTTCCCGAGCGGGTGCTCCCGGCCGCGGTCCTGGCGACGCCGACACCGACCGAGGCCGACGCCCACCGCGCGCTCCTCGCGATCTCCGCCCGCGCCCTCGGCATCGCCACGGCGAGCGACCTGCGCGACTATTTCCGCCTGTCGCCGGACGACGTGAAGCCGCGCCTGCCGGAGCTCGTCGAGACGGGGGAGCTCATCCCCGTCACCGTTCCCGGGTGGACCCAGCCGGCCTACCTGCACGCTGAGGCGCGCCGGCCCCGGCGCATTGCGGCGCGTGCCCTGCTGTCGCCGTTCGATCCGGTCGTCTGGGAGCGTGGCCGTGCCGAACGGCTGTTCGGCTTCCACTACCGCATCGAGATCTACACCCCGGCGGAGAAGCGGGTGCACGGCTACTACGTGCTGCCCTTCCTGCTCGGCGACCAGCTGGTCGCGCGGGTCGATCTGAAGGCCGACAAGGCGAGAGGACAGTTGCGCGTGCTCGCCGCCTTCGCCGAGCCGCACGCGCCTGCCGAAACCGCCACGGAGCTCGCCGCCGAACTCGCCGCGATGGCCGGCTGGCTCGGTCTCGAGGAGGTGGTGGTCGCTCCGAAGGGTGATCTAGCGCCGGCGCTGGCGGCAGCGGTGGCCGCGGCCGGGCCGGTCAGCGCACCGGCGGCGGTTCGCTGAGGGCCGCCTTCACGGCGGTGGCGAGCTGCTTCAGCGTGAACGGCTTCGGCAGGAAGCTGAAGCTCTCGTTGTCCGGCAGGTTGCGGGCGAAGGCGTCCTCGGCATAGCCGGAGACGAAGACGATCTTGAGGTCCGGCCGCGTCTTGCGCAGCTCGCGCAGCAGCGTCGGGCCGTCCATCTCCGGCATCACCACATCCGAGACGACGAGGTCCACGCGCCCGCCGGTCTCCACCATGATGCGCAGCGCCTCGGCCCCGCTCGCCGCCTGGTGGACGGTGTAGCCGCGCGAGGTGAGCGCCCGGGCGGCGAAGGCCCGGACTGCCTCCTCGTCCTCGACGAGCAGGATCGAGGCGGTGCCGGTGAGGTCGGCCGCAGGGGGTGGCGCCGCGGCCGCGGCGGGGCCCGGCGCCGCCGGGGACGCCTCGCGGGGTGCCGTCCGCGCGGGCGGATCGGCGGCCTCCTCGAGCGAGGGCTCGCCGCCCGGCCCGTCCACCGCCGCCGCAAGCGGCTCTTCCTCGAAAACGCGACGAGACGAGACGATCGCCTGCTGCGGCGGAACCGGCATCCGCGCGGGCGTGGTGGTGATCCCAGGCCCGGCGGGCGGCGGGCCGGCGGGAGACGGAACGGCGGATGCCGGTGGCGGGGAGGCGGCGGCCGGCTCACGGAGGGGCCGGAAGGCCTCCGCGAGGCGGCGGGCGCCCGTCGGGTCGGCGGCGCGCGCCGGGGCGTCGAGGCGCGGCGCCTCGGCCGCCGCGCGCGGGAAGAGCACGCGGAAGGTCGTCCCGACGCCCTGGGTGCTCTCGACCGCGATCGCCCCGCCCGACTGCTTGACGATGCCGTAGACGGTCGAGAGCCCGAGGCCGGTCCCCTTGCCGACGTCCTTCGTCGTGAAGAACGGCTCGAAGATCTTCGCCCGCACCTCCGGCGACATCCCCGTGCCGGTGTCGGCAATCTCGATCATCACATAGTCGCCGGGCGCGAGCCCCTCCTGGCCGCCCTCCGAAGCGATGCGGAGGGCATCGGCGGACGGCACGTTGGCGGTGCGCACGAGGAGGCGGCCGCCCTCCGGCATGGCGTCGCGGGCGTTCACCGCGAGGTTCAGCATCACCTGGTTCAGCTGGTTGACGTCGGCCATCACCGGCCAGAGGTCGCGCCCGTGGATGACCTTCAGCTCCACCGTCTCGCCGAGCAGGCGGCCGAGCAGGATGTTGAGGTCGGCGAGCACGTCGTTGATCACGACCCGCTCGGGCCTCAGCGTCTGCTGCCGCGAGAACGCCAGCAGCTGGCCGACGAGGCCCGCCGCCCGGTTGGCGTTCTGCTTGATGTTCATGATGTCCTGGAAGAACGGGTCGTTCGGCCGGTGGCTCTGCAGGAGGAGGTCGGAGAAGCCGATGATGGCCGTCAGCATGTTGTTGAAGTCATGGGCGACGCCGCCGGCGAGCTGGCCGATCGCCTGCATCTTCTGGCTCTGGGCGAACTGCGCCTCGAGCGCCCGCTGCTCTGTGGTGTCGAGGGCGTAGACGATCGCCGCCTCGTCGTCGCCGGAGGACTGGGCGTCCTGCACGGCGGAGAGGTAGAAGCGGACGCTGCGGTCGGCCCGGTCGGCGAGCGTCGCTTCCACCGGCGCGATGGTGCTCTGGCCGGCGATCGCCTCCGTCAGGGCCTCGGCGAGGCGGCCGCGGTCGCGCTCGGCGACGGAGGAGATCAGGAGCGGCCGCGGCTCGCCGGGGGCGCGCCGGACGAAGGCGCCGAACAGCCGGGCGAAAGGCGCGTTCGACCGGCCGATGCGGCCGTCGCGGTCCACCGAGGCGATGGCGAGCGGCGTGTTGTTGAAGAAGCGCGAGAAGCGGACCTCCGCCGCGCGCAGGGATTCCGAGGTGTCGGCACCGGCGGCGCGGGAGAGCACGAGCGTGCGCGAATCCCCCGCCGCGCCCTCGGCGCCGAAGCCGACCCGGTGCAGGAGACGGACCGGCAGCGCCTGTCCGTCGCGGCGGACGAGATCGACCTCCACCGTTTCCGTTCGGGTGTCGCCGGGCCGGCCGGTGAGCCCGGTGAGGAGCGCCGTGCCGTCTCCGCCGACGATGTCGCGGAGCGCGATGTTGCCGGGGTCGACGGCGGCAAGGTCGTAGCCGAGCCACTCCGCGAGAGTGGCGTTCAGGTAGACGATGCGGCCCGACGGATCGGCGGAGAAGAAGCCTGCCGGCGCGTGGTCGAGGAAGTCGATGGCGTTCTGCAGGTCGAGGAAGCTCGTTTCCTGGTCGCGCCGCTCGGACGTGACGTCGGCAATGCGCCAGATGCGACGGTCGCCCCCGAGCGGGCGCACCGACATGCGGTACCAGCGCGGCCCGCCGCCCGGGCGGCCGATCGGGTGGGTGAGGCGCACCTCCTCTTCGACGATGGTGCCGTCCTGCGCCGCCTTGGCGAGGCGGAACAAGGTCTCTGACGCCTCCGGGATGCCGGCGAGGAGGCGCTCGGGCCCGGCGACGTCGCCGCGGCCTTCGAGGTCGGCGTCGGCGAGCACGCGGTAGGCGCTGTTGGCGATGAGGCTGTCGCCGTCGGCGCTCGCGACGAGGACGGCTTCCGGCAGGGCGTCGAGGATCGACGCATCGACGGCGCCGCCGTCGTGGCTCTCGCCGAAGCGCATCAGACCGGCCACGAGGGCGAGCACGCAGAAGACGCCGAGGACGGCGAGCGCTCCGAGGACGTAGACGAGATAGGCCTCGATCTCGCCCGGCGAGAGCACGGCGAGGGCGCCGGTCGCGACCGCGAGCAGCAGCGCGAGAAGCACCGCCAGAAGGCCGCCGCCCCGCCCCCTCCGTCTGCCGCGCCGGGTGTCGACCACCTGCCCCTCCCGAGCCGACCTCCGCCGCCGACGCGGATCTTCGGCGTCGGCATGCCGGCGCGATGCGCAGCCCTGTTCCGTAATGCCCGACGCCGCGTTTACAATTCCTTATCCTCGAACAGCAAGGGGACCCGCCGATGACGGTGTGGCTTCAGGACGCCTTCGGCCTCGATCCGCTCCTCGCGCGGGGATTGCAGCTCGCCATCGCCTTCCTCTTCGTGGTGGCGGCGATCTTCCTCGTCTTCGCCCTCCTGAAGCGGCGCGCCCGTGGCCGGCTCGGCGGCGAGCGCTCGCCGCAGCGGCGGCTCGGCCTCGTCGAGGCGATCAGCGTCGACGATACGCGCCGGCTCGTCCTCGTGCGGCGCGATCAGGTGGAGCACCTGCTCCTGATCGGCGGCCCGAGCGACCTCGTGGTGGAGGCGTCCATCACCCGGGCGGCGGCACGGCCCGCCGCCGGTCCGCCGGCCCGGGCAGCTTCCGCAGCCGACCCGCCGGCGACGGTGCCCGTCCCGGCGCCGGTGGCCGCCGCGCCGCCTCCCGAGCCGCCGCGGGTCGCGGTGCCAGCGCCGCCGGCTCCGGAGCCGGCCGCTCCGACCCGGCCGCAGGTCGCGCCGGCTCCGGCCACTGTCGCCGCACCGCCGGAACCGGCCTCGCCGCGGCCGCCGCTCGAGCGGCCGGTGCCCCCCGCTCCGCGGCCCGCCGCAGAGGCGCCGCCCGAGGAGGTCCGCGCCCGGCCGGCCGCATCCCTCGACCTTCGCCCCGTGCGACCGACCGCACCCGCGACGGAGGGCGCTCCGGTTCCGCGGCCTCCGCTGCGCGAGGCGCCGACACCGCGGCTGGACCCGGAGCCGCCAACACGTCCCGCCGCGGACGGCCTCATCCGCCCGGAGCGGCGCTGACCGGGCTGACCGGCGCCGGTTCGGTCCCGAGGGCGCGAAGGAAGGCGACGAGGTCCGCGACGGCGGCCTCGTCGACCACGAAGGGCAGGATCAGCGGCGACAGGCCCTCATAGGCGGCTCCGCCGGCCGCGTAGTAGCGGACGACGCCCTCGAGCGTGCGGATGGAGCCGTCGTGCATGTAGGGCGGCGTCCGGGCAACCTCGCGCAGCCCCGGCGTGCGGACACGGTAGCGGTCGGCGGGGACGCCCGTGACGGTGATCCGGCCCTGATCGTGAGGCCTGCCGTCGGCAAACGGACGGCCGGCCCGGCGGGCGGCGATGCCGGTGTCATGAAAGCGGTCGTCGCGGAAGGTGCCGTCGAGGAGGTGGCAGGCGGCGCAGCCGGCGGTGCCGCGGAAGAGGGCGAGGCCACGCCGGGCGGCCGGCGAGAGCACCCCGGTCTCGCCGGCCCGCCAGCGGTCGAAGGGCGACGGCGGCGCCTTCAGGCTGCGAAGATAGGCGACGAGTGCGCTGACGACGCGCTCGCCCGTCGGGCCGCCGCCGAACGCGGCGGTGAAGGCCGCAATAGTGTCAGGGTCCGAAGCAAGGCGGTCGGCCAGCGCCGAGAGCGACGGATTGCCCATCTCGTTCTCGGCCAGCAGCGGTCTTGCCACCTGCTCAGCGAGGGTGGCGGATGCGCCGGCGTGGCCGAACGGACCTGGCCGGTCGAGGTCGAAGAGGCTCGGCGCGTTGGCCGGCAGCGGCCGGCCGTCCGAACCGAGCGGCCGGGCCACACCGGGCTCGGCGAAGGCGGCGTCCGGACGGTGGCAGGAGGTGCAGGAAAATTGGCCGTCGATCGACAGGCGGGGATCGGCGAACAGCGATGCGCCGAGGGCCACGACGGGTGCGGGCGCCATCTCCCCGGCGGCACACGGGGCGGCCGGCGCCGACACCGCGACCGCTGCCGCAACGACCGCAGCCTTCATGGCGGCCCGACGGGGAGGCGACTTCGGCACCGGGCTCGCTTCAAGGCGCACGTCGGGATTCCGCTGGCGGCCGGTCCGCTACCGGCAACACCAGTTTCGGGTGTCGGTGGGCGGACGTCGAGCCCGCCGTCACCCCCGCCATCGTCCTTCCGCGGCGGCGGCGGACCGCTCGCCAGTCGTCTTATCCCGGCGATGCCGGCGGACCGCCGGCGCCGCCTCGGGCCAGCCTCAGTCGTCCCGGTAGACGCGCTCGCGGCGCTCGTGCCGCTCCTGCGCCTCGATCGACAGCGTCGCGATCGGACGGGCATCGAGCCGCTTCAGGGAGATCGGGTCGCCGGTCTCCTCGCAGTAGCCGTAGGTGCCGTCTTCGAGACGCTTCAACGCAGCGTCGATCTTTGCGATCAGCTTGCGCTGACGATCTCGTGCCCGCAACTCGATCGCGCGATCCGTCTCCGACGACGCGCGGTCTGCAAGATCCGGGTGGTTCTGGCTCTCTTCCTGCAAGTGGTTGAGCGTTTCACGGCTCTCCCGAAGAATTTCGTCTTTCCATGCGAGCAGCTTCTTGCGGAAATACTCCCGTTGGCGCTCGTTCATGAAAGCTTCATGGTCGGAAGGACGGTAGTCCTCGTCGATGTCAACCGCCATGGTGCTCCTCGACTCCGCCTCGTGGCGCCGCCCTTATAACGATGCGACCCGGCGGGGACAACGCCCTCTCACATTGGTCCCACCGACCGTGGTGCGCTGCTTGTCGCAACCCTCAGAAGCAGGCTAAGAGCCGCGGAGGGCGGCCCGTCTCCAGCCGCAAGCGGCTTGCCGCCACACCCGGGAGGTCGACCGCCATGCGTTTCACCGGCTCGCGCGACTACGTCGCCACCGACGATCTGCGCGTCGCGGTCAACGCAGCGATCACCCTCGAGCGGCCGCTGCTGGTGAAGGGGGAACCCGGGACCGGCAAGACGGTGCTCGCCCGCGAGGTGGCGACTGCGCTCGGGGCCCCGCTGATCGAATGGCACGTGAAGTCGACCACGCGGGCGCAGCAGGGCCTCTACGAGTACGATGCGGTGGCGCGCCTCCGCGACGGCCAGCTCGGCGATCCCCGCGTCTCCGACATCGCCAACTACATCCGCAAGGGCAAGCTCTGGGAGGCGTTCGTCGCGCCGGTGCGGCCGGTGCTGCTGATCGACGAGATCGACAAGGCCGACATCGAGTTCCCGAACGATCTCCTGCAGGAGCTCGACCGGATGGAGTTCCACGTCTACGAGACCGGCGAGACGGTGCGGGCCGCGGTCCGGCCGGTCATCTTCATCACCTCCAACAACGAGAAGGAGCTGCCGGACGCCTTCCTGCGCCGCTGCTTCTTCCACTACATCCGCTTCCCTGACCCGGACACGATGCAGGCGATCGTCGACGTCCACTTTCCCGGGCTGAAGAAGCGGCTGCTGTCGGAGGCGCTCGCCGTCTTCTACGAGCTGCGCGAGGTGCCGGGGCTGAAGAAGAAGCCGTCGACCTCTGAGTTCCTCGACTGGCTGCGCCTCCTCGTCGCCGAGGACGTGTCGCCGGAGACCCTGCGGGCGCGCGATCCGCGCAAGCTGATCCCCCCGCTCGCCGGGGCGCTGGTGAAGAACGAGCAGGACGTCCACGTGCTCGAGCGCCTCGCCTTCATCGCCGGCCGCGACGGCGGGCGGGGCGATCGCTGAGCGCGCTCAGAGGCCTCCGGATGCAGCGCGACCTCGTCTTCCTGCACGTCCCGAAGACGGGGGGTACCGCGGTGCGGACGGCGCTGGTGCGCGCCTGCCGCGATCGGCGCACGCTCTTCGATTACGGGGCCGGCGAGAAGCAGACGACGCCGGCGCTTCGAGCGGCGCTCTACGCCGAGGAGCGAACGGGCGATGGGGCCTTGCTCCGGCGCACCCTTGACGACCGTCGCGGGCTCATGCTGATCGGCCACTTCAAGGCGGAGAAGTACTGGGACGCCTTCCACCCCGACTCGTTCGTCACCTTTCTCCGCGACCCTATCGACCGGCTGATCTCCGAGTACAACCACCACGTGGAAAGGCGCCGCCTGACGACGCCGATCGAGGAGTTTGTGGAGCAGTCGCTGTTCCGCCGCCACGTCTCCGCCCTGTTCCGGGGCGTCGACCCGGCCGAGTTCGGCTTCGTCGGCTTCACCGAAACCTTCGAGGACGACCTGCGGTCGCTGTCGGCTCGGCTCGGCCGGCCGCTCGCCGCCGTACGCGAGAACGAGGGCGCCTACGAGCCGGGTCTTCGCGAAAAAGCGGGCGATCCGGCCTTTCGCAAGCACGTGCGCCGGCTCGTCGCCGACGATCACGATCTCTACCGCCGCCTGCGCAACCGGTACGACAAGCTGCGCGCGCGCCGGCTGGCGGGGCTCGCCGACGACGGCGGCTATCGCGGGCGGGTCCGCCTCGCGTCGGGCGGACGACTGGTCGGCTACGCCGTTCATCGGACCGTGGAGTCGATTCTGGAGATCGAGGTGCTCGACGGGGACCGGGTGATCGCGCAGGTGCGCGCCGATCGCTACCGGCCCTGGCTGCGGACGAGCGGCAGGAGCCGCACGGGCGTGGCAGGCTTCGAGGTGCCGATGCGCCGGACGCTCTTCGCCCTCGGACGGCCGCTGCTGCCGGCCGCCGTGCGCGTGCGCATCGCCGGCACCGACGTCGAACTGCCCGGCTCGCCGGTGCGGCTGCGATGACGGCGCCGGCCCAGTGCCGGCGGGACCCGTCTGCCGCGCCCCGGGCGGGCTGGACAGCGCGGGCGGCGACTGCGACCGTGCGCGCGCCGCTCCGTCCGGGCGGACGGCCGCGGCCGACCCGCACCGAATTCGGAGAACGTGCATGCCGCGGCTGATGCTCCTGCGCCACGCCAAGTCGTCGTGGGATGCGGCCGGGGTGAAGGACTTCGACCGGCCGCTGAACGCCCGCGGACGGCATGCCGCGCCGCTGATGGGCCGCCACATGGCGGCACACGCCCTCCTGCCGGACCGCATCGTCTGCTCGACGGCGCGGCGCACCCGCGAGACGCTCGCGGGGCTGCTGTCGCACTTCGACAAGGACCTCGAGATCCGCCTGACCGGCGACCTCTACGAGAGCGGCCGCGGCGATTATCTCGACGTCATCCGCGCCTTCGGCGGCACCGCCCGGCAGTTCCTGGTGATCGGCCACAATCCGGCGATGCAGGACGTGGCGGTGGACCTCGTCGGCGCCGGCAATCCGGCGCTCGTCGAGGCGATCGCAGCGGACTATCCGACCGCGGCGCTCGCCGTGATCGACTTCCCGGAGAAGAAGTGGTCGGAAATCCACCCGCGCGGCGGCCGGATCGTCGCCTTCTTCCGGCCGCGCGAGCTCGAGGTGGTCGGCGACGAGGGCGGCGCGGACGAGTAGGGGCCGCCGCTCACAGATAGTCGCGATAGGCCTCGATGTCGGCCCGGTAGATGCGCGTGAGGCGCTCCTTCGCCTCGGTCGTCAGCAGCGCGTCCTTGGGTGGCCATTCGGCGACGCCGCGAGCCTCGCGGCTCGTCATGCGCCGGGTGTAGGCGTCCTCTGTCTGCCGGGCGACGACGGGTTTGCGGGGCGCCTCCGTCTTGTGCAGCCACTCCAGCTTCGAGAAATCCGTCCGGTCCATCCCGAGGACCGCTTCCACCTCGTTCAGCCCCTTGAAGAGATCCGTGCGGCTGATGTTGATGACGTCCGTCGGCGGATAGAGTTTCTCGACGGGCTGGAGCTGCTGGCGGTGGTGGGTGTTGGTGCGCTCGATGTCCTCGGCCTCGAGGTAGTCGATGAACTCCTTCAGGGAGAACTTCGCGCCACGACCGACGTCACGACCAAGAAAGCGCGCCATCGCCTCGTCCGCGTAGGAGGTGCCGACGGCGTGGCGGAAGGAGGAGAGGGCCCGGTCGACCGGGTCGCGGATGACGCGGATGCGCCGCATGCCGGAAAATCCCCGGGCGAGCGCGGCCCGGTAGGCGTCCGTGCGATTGTAGATGTCGATGCGATAGCGGTGCGGCCACGCGCCATGGGCCCGGGCTTCCGCCTCCATGCCGCTGACGTGCAGGAACCAGATCAGCGTCGTTGTGCAGGCCGACTTCGGCGACCAGTAGACGACGAACCGCCCTTGGGGATCGATCAGCGGCTTCGGTCCGCCGTTCCGCAGCTTCGTCGAACGTTGGCGGTCTTCCCGCAGGCCGACGAACCGCCCGAGGTCCGACAGCCCGTTCCTCAGGCTCTTCAAGCGTCTTACTCCACTGCCTTCCGGCGAACGGCGGCGCGTGCCATCCGCCGTCTCCTCGCGACGTGTCTGCGGCGCCGGGTCGGCGGCAGACATCGGATGCGCTCCGTGCTACCGCCGCACAGCCGCCGCCGCAATATGGAGCCGCGATGACCCTGCCAGCTTCCGGCGACGTCGCCACCATCGCCGAGGCGCTCCGCCGCGGCGAGCGGGCGGTGCTGGCACGCGCCATCACGCTCGTCGAGTCGCGCAGGGCGGAGCACCGCCGAACCGCCCGGGCCCTGCTCCAGGAGGTGCTGCCGGCGACGGGCAAGGCCGTCCGCCTCGGCCTCACCGGGCCGCCCGGCGTCGGCAAGTCGACCACCCTCGACGCCCTCGGTGTCATGCTCACCGCCCGCGGCCACCGGGTGGCCGTGCTCGCCATCGACCCCTCCTCGACCAGAACCGGTGGCTCCATCCTCGGCGATAAGACGCGCATGGCGCGCCTGTCGCTCGATCCGGCGGCCTTCGTCCGCCCCTCCCCCTCCGGCGGCAGCCTCGGCGGCGTCGCCGCACGGACGCGGGAGGCGATGCTGCTCTGCGAGGCCGCCGGCTTCGACGTGGTCATCGTCGAGACCGTCGGCACCGGCCAGTCGGAAACGGCGGTCGCCGACATGGTGGACACCTTCGCCGTCCTCCTGCTGCCCGGTGCCGGCGACGAACTGCAGGGCATCAAGAAGGGCGTCGTCGAGATCGCCGACGTCCTCGCCGTCAACAAGGCGGACGGGGAGAACCGCGCGAGGGCGCAGGTCGCGGCGGCGGAGCTGCGGGCGGCGCTGCAGATCCTCGGGCGGCACGACCCGGTGTGGACGCCGGCCGTCGTCACCGTCTCCGGGCTGACCGGCGAGGGGCTGGAGGGGTTCTGGGACCAGATCCTCCTGCACCGGCAGCGGATGCAGGCGGCCGGCCGCCTCGCCGACGCGCGCGCCCGCCAGCAGGTCTCCTGGATGTGGGCGATGATCCGCGAACGCTTCGAAGCGGGCCTAAGAGAGAACCCCGCCCTCGCGGAGCGCCTGCCGGTGCTCGAGGCGGCGGTCCGGGACGGCACGATGGCAGCGAGCGTCGCGGCCGACGAGGTGGCGACGCGGCTCGGCCTCGGGGAAGCCTGAGCGTCTCCCGGCCGTCCCCTTCGAGAGATCCACCCCTGCTCAGAAAAGCTTCAGCTGGCCCCGCGGCGGCGGCTCGTCCTGCGGCAGACCCGTCGCCGTCTCGCCGCCATCCTGCTTGTCGCCGCGCGCGACGATCGTGAGCGCACCGTCCGGCAGCGGGCGCTGCAGGGCGCGCGCCTCCGACCATGGCGCCCGCATCCACGCCTCGATCTCCTCGTCGGTCGTCAGGATCACCGGCATCGCCTTCGGGTGAACAACTCCGACCTCGGCGTTCGGCTCGCAGGTGAGGAAGCCGTAGACGTCCGCGGTGACTTCCCCCTCCGCCTTGCGGCGCACCGATGTCCAGGTCGTCCAGAGGCCGGCGAAGGCGGCGAGCGGGCGGCTCTCGTCGAGGGCGAACCAGACGGGCACCTTCTTGCCGTCGGCATCGGTGTCGTATTCGGAGAACGAGGTGAACGGCACGAGGCAGCGGTGTGCTTCGCCCGTCCAGCGGCGCCAGTGCGGCGAGGCGACGTTGCGGATGTTGGTGACGCCGGGATCGGTGGTGCGGCCCTTCAGGGCGAACACCGGCGAGGGCATCCCCCAGCGGGCGGTGACGAGTTCCCGCACCCCGTCATCGCCGGTGCGAACGATCGGGGCGGCATAATCTGGAAAGATGCCGGTCAGCGGCGGGAGGTTGCCGGCCCGGTCACGCACCGCCCGTGCGAACGCGAGGATCGCCTGCTGGCCCTTCGTCTCGCTGTAAAGATTGCACATGGCCCGCCGTCCCGCTCCAGTCTCCGGCTCCCATCTTAACCGGGTGGCGACGGCCGCCCCAGAGCCCTGCCCGGCCGCCATCGGCACCCGGGAATCCCGCCGCTTTGAGAAAGAATTTCCAAAGGCCTTGTAATCCCGGCCGCTTCAGCGCATATTCCGGACGTCGAAGTACGGTTAGACGAACCGGCGTCGCGGCGTACACGCTGCACCTGCGCTGATAACTTTTCTAACAATATGACGATAATGACGGAGCGCCGGTGGCGCGCCGCATCTTCTCCTGTTGGATATCTCGAAAATGACCTCTGGAACCGTCAAGTGGTTCAACGCCCAGAAGGGCTTCGGTTTCATCGCCCCGGACAACGGTGGCAGTGACGCTTTCGTTCACATCTCCGCCGTCGAGCGTTCGGGCATGTCCCACCTCTCCGAAGGCCAGCGCGTCGAGTACGAGCTGGTGACGGACCGTCGGACCGGCAAGGCTTCGGCCGAGAAGCTCCAGCCCATCAGCTGATGATGGGTCGCGGTAGGCCCGGCGCCGCCGCCTGAGATCGCGCTTTCCGCCTCGACCGACCACGGATGTACTGGCGGTCCGGCGGAGAGCCATTCTCGCAGCGATGCTGCCACCGCTTCTTACGGCCCCTCTGCACGCGCAGTGGGGCCGTCGTCGTTTCGGGCGACCGACTGTCGGTGGTCCCCCGGGGGAACGCTCGTTCGATGTCCAGCCTGCAGCGGCTCCTGAAGCGGGTGGCGACGCCGACCCGCGTCGGACACCTCGCCGCCCGCTACCTCCGTTTCGTCTGGTCGACCAACCGCTGGGCCGACGGTGCCGTCGATCCCTACTCGGTCGCCGAGGGCCACATGCCGGCGATCATCGCCATGTGGCACGGCCAGCATTTCCTGGTGCCGTTCGTGCGCCGGCCCGACCATCCGTCCGTCAGCCTGGTCTCGCGCTCGAGTGACGGCGAGATCGCTGCCACCATCGTTTCCGAGCTCGGCGTCCGGGCGATCCGCGGTTCCGGCGCGAGCGGCCGCAAGACGGCGAGCAAGGGCGGTGCGGGGGCGCTCCTCGGCATGGTGCGGGCGCTGAAGGGGGGCGAGTCCGTCGTGCTCACCGCCGACGTGCCGAAGGTGGCGCGGGTGTGCGGCGCCGGCATCATCGCCCTCGCCCGCATCTCCGGCCGGCCGATCGTGCCGCTCGCGGTGGTGACGAGCCGCTCGCTGACGGCCCGCTCGTGGGACAAGGCGTCGATCCCGCTGCCCTTCGGGCGCAAGATCGCCGTGGCCAGCACACCGATCTACGTCGCCGCCGATGCGACGCCCGAGCAACTCGAGGAGGCGAGACTGGCGGTCGAGGCGGCGCTCGTCGCCGTCCACGCCGCTGCCGACGCGGCGCTCGGGCGGACGACGGCTCCGGCGGCCTGAAGGCGGGATCGCCCGTCAGCCCTTCCCCTCACCCCTTCATCGTCGTCACCTTGTAGACGGCTCCGGTCTTGTCGTAGGTCGTCCACGCGCCAACCTGGCGGCCGGCCTCGAAGCGGCCCGAGCGCAGCCGCGTGCCGTCCTTGCGGAACCACTGCCACTCGCCCTCCGGCACCCCGTCGCGCATCGGGCCAACAGCCCAGAGGCTGCCGTCCTTGTGATAGCGGCGGTGCTCCGTGACTTCCCCGGTCATGCGTCTTCTCCGTCCGATCGCAAAGCCCACACGCTCAGCCTGGCGCTTCCACTCTACGGATGTAGGGCCCATTGGCCACACGCTGTTCCGGTAGAACCGGTTCTGGCCGTGCCCGCGGAGCACCGCAGCGGCCGAGGCAGGCAAGGCGTCAGCGGCGCACAATGGTCACCACCCAGGTGCATCCGCGGCACCGCCTCCAGAAGATACCGGATCTCCCTTGACTGTTATATTCGAAACAACGAAGATACGAATATCACAAGTGAGACCAGCCATGACCAACGTCGGAACTGTCGACCGCCTGCTTCGCGCCCTGGTCGGGCTCGTCCTGATTGCTGTGCCCTTCATCGGCGGGCCTGAGCAGCTCGGCTCGTTCGCCTACGGCGGGTCCCTGTGGTGGGTGCCGGTCGCCGTGGGGCTGGTCGCGCTCGGCACGGCCGCCATGCGCTTCTGCCCACTCTACCGGGTGCTCGGCATCCGCACGTGCCGCGTCAACTGAACCGCAGGAAGGGCGCCGGCCGTCGCGCCGGCGGCCGATCCGCGTCGCCTGACGGCGGCGCCAGAAACGGAGAGGAAACCGCCATGAACACCGCCCTCGAGACCCGCCCGGCCGGGACTCCGGCGAGGCCGCAGGCCCGCCCGGCCGGCCCCGACGTCACCGCCTTCTTCGACGAGGCGACCTTCACCGTCAGCTATGTGGTGAAGGACCCGGCCTCGAACGCCTGTGCGATCGTCGATTCCGTGCTCGACTTCGACCCGGCCTCGGGCCGCACGTCGACGAAGTCAGCCGACGCGATCGTCGAGCACGTGCGCTGCAACGGGCTCGAGGTGGAGTGGCTCCTCGAGACGCACGTTCACGCCGACCATCTGTCGGCCGCGCCCTATCTGAAGGAGCGCGTCGGCGGCAAGCTCGCCATCGGCTTCAACATCACCGTGGTGCAAAACGTCTTCGGCAAGATCTTCAACGCCGGGACGGAGTTCGAGCGCGACGGCAGCCAGTTCGACCACCTGTTCCAGGACGGCGAGCGCTTCGCCATCGGCGGCCTCCAGGGCCGCGTCATGCACACCCCCGGCCACACCCCGGCGTGCATGACCTTCGTCATCGGCGACGCCGCCTTCGTCGGCGACACGCTGTTCATGCCCGACTTCGGCACCGCCCGGGCCGACTTCCCCGGTGGCGACGCGCGCACGCTCTACCGTTCGATCCAGACGGTGCTGGCGCTGCCGGCGGAGACACGCCTCTTCCTCTGCCACGACTACAAGGCGCCCGGCCGCGACGACTATCGCTGGGAGACGACGGTGGCCGAGGAGCGGGCGAAGAACGTCCACGTCCACGAGGGCGTCAGCGAAGACGAGTTCGTCGCCATGCGCACGGCGCGCGACGCGACGCTGTCGATGCCGCGCCTGATCCTGCCGTCGGTGCAGGTGAACATGCGCGCCGGCGAGATGCCGCCGCCCGAGGACAACGGCCAGCGCTACCTGAAGCTGCCGGTGAATCTCCTCTGAGCCGCGTCCCCATACCAAGAAGAAACGGAGGAAGCCCCATGGACGTGAAGCGCCTCGACGAGGGCCTGTCGGTCGCCGCCCAGATCCGGCCGGAGGACGTGCCGGCGCTCGCCGCCGCGGGCTTCCGCTCGATCATCGTCAACCGGCCGGACGGCGAGGGGGCCGACCAGCCGTCCTTCGCCGAGATCGTCGCTGCGGCGACGGCGAGCGGGCTCGAGGCGCGCTACCTGCCGGTCACGGCCGGCAAGGTGCGCGACGAGGACGCGGCCGCCTTCACGGCGGCGATGGCGGCGCTGCCGAAGCCGGCGCTCGCCTTCTGCCGCACCGGCACGCGCTCTACGACGCTGTGGGCGCTCTCGGAGGCCGGCCGCCGGCCGCTGCCGGAGATCCTGTCGACCGCCAAAGCCGCCGGCTACGACATGACGGGCATCGTCCGGCGCGTGCTCGCCGGCGGCAAGGTGACGACCGAGGGCGCGGTGGCGAGCCACGACGTCGTCATCGTCGGCGGCGGCTCGGCCGGCATCGCGGTGGCCTCCAGCCTGCTCGCCCGCCGGCCCGACCTCGACATCGCCATCATCGAGCCGGCCGACATCCACTACTACCAGCCCGGCTGGACGCTGGTCGGGGCGGGCGTCTTCGACCCGCTCGTCACCCGCCGCGACATGGCGCGGGTGCTGCCGCGCGGCGTCCACTGGATCAAGGCGGCGGTGGCCGCCTTCGAGCCGGAGGCGAACGCCGTGCTGCTCGAGGGCTGCCGGCCGGTGACCTATCGCCAGCTCGTCGTCTGCCCCGGCCTGAAGCTCGACTGGAACGGCATCGCCGGCCTTTCCGAGACGCTCGGCCAGAACGGCGTGACGTCGAACTACCGCTACGACCTCGCTCCCTATACCTGGCAGCTCGTGCAGGACCTGAAACATGGCAAGGCGCTGTTCACCCAGCCGCCGATGCCGATCAAGTGCGCCGGCGCGCCGCAGAAGGCGATGTACCTCTCCTGCGACCACTGGCGGCGCAGCGGCCGGCTGAAGGACATCGACGTCGGCTTCCACACGGCCGGCGCCGTGCTGTTCGGCGTGCCCGACTACGTGCCGGCGCTGATGGAGTACGTCGAGCGCTACGGCATCGCGCTGAACTTCGGCGAGACGCTGGTGTCGGTCGACGGGCCGGGCAGGCTCGCCCGCTTCCGGCGGGCCACGGCGGACGGCGGCACCGAGATCGTCGAGCGCGGCTTCGACATGCTGCACGCCGTGCCGCCGCAGACGGCGCCGGACTTCGTCCGCGTCAGCCCGCTCGCCGATGCGGCCGGCTGGGTGGCGGCGGACCCCGCGAGCCTGCGCCATCCAAAGTTCGCCAATGTCCTCACCCTCGGCGACGCAGCGGGCACGGCCAACGCCAAGACGGCCGCGGCGGCGCGCAAGCAGGCGCCGGTGGTGGCGCAGAATGTCCTCGCCGGCCTCGGCCTCGCCAAGGGCGACGCCGTCTACGACGGCTACGGCTCATGCCCGTTGACGGTCGAGAAGGGAAAGATCGTGCTCGCCGAGTTCGCCTATGGCGGCAAGCTCGCGCCGAGCTTCCCGACCTGGCTGATCGACGGCAAGCGCCCGACCCGCGCCGCCTGGTGGCTGAAGGAGCGCATCCTGCCGCCGATGTACTGGCAGGGGATGCTGAAGGGCCGGGAGTGGATGGCGAAGCCCGAGATCACCGGCTGACGCCGGCGGTGGCGGCCCCGGACCCCAGGATGAGAGGCGAGACGATCCGATGAAGGCCGAGATGCACGCGAACGGCCCGGCCGGCGACGGAGCGCGCCCGCGGCAGGGCACCGGCCTCGCCCGCGGCCTCGCCCGCTTCTTCCCGGTGCTCTCCTGGGCGCCGCGCTACCGGCGCGGCGAGGCCGGGCGCGACCTCCTCGCCGCGGCGATCGTCACCGTCATGCTGATCCCCCAGAGCCTCGCCTACGCGATGCTCGCCGGCCTGCCGCCGGAAGTCGGGCTCTATGCGAGTGTCGCGCCGCTGGTGCTCTATGCGGTGTTCGGCACCTCGAGCACCCTCGCCGTCGGCCCGGTCGCGGTGGTCTCGCTGATGACCGCCTCGGCGGTCGGCGGCGTCGCCGCCGTCGGCACGCCCGAATATGCCGCCGCGGCCGTGGCGCTGGCGCTGCTGTCGGGGCTCCTGCTCATCGCCCTCGGCGTGCTCCGGCTTGGATTCCTGGCGAACTTCCTCAGCCACCCGGTGATTGCCGGCTTCATCTCCGCCTCCGGCATCCTGATCGCCGCGAGCCAGCTGAAGGACCTCCTCGGCATCAAGGGCGGCGGCCAGACGCTGATCGAACTGGGCTACTCGCTGCTGCCGCGGCTGACGCAGGCGAACCTGTGGACGGCCGCCATCGGCTTCGGCACGCTCGCCTTCCTGTTCTGGGTGCGGCGGGGCCTGAAGCCGCTGCTGTCCCGCCTCGGCTTCACCGGCCGTAGCGCCGACCTCGCCGCCCGACTCGGGCCGGTGGTGGCGGTGGTGGCCGGCATCCTCGCCTCGTGGGGCCTCGACCTCGCCGGGCGCGGCGTCGCGGTGGTCGGCGCCGTGCCGGCCGGGCTGCCGCCGCTCGCGCTGCCGCCGCTCGACCCGGCGCTGTGGCTCGACCTCGCCGGGGCGGCGGCGCTCATCTCCATCGTCGGCTTCGTCGAATCGGTCTCGGTCGCCCAGACGCTCGCCGCCAAGCGCCGCGAGCGCATCGAGCCTGACCAGGAACTCGTGGCCCTCGGCGCCGCCAACATCGGCGCGGCCGTGTCGGGCGGCTATCCGGTGACCGGCGGCTTCGCCCGCTCGGTGGTGAACTTCGACGCCGGCGCGGCGACGCCCGCCACCGGCGCCTATACTGCCGTCGGCATCGGCCTCGCGACCCTTCTCCTGACGCCGCTCCTCACCGCCCTGCCGAAGGCGACGCTCGCCGCCACCATCGTGGTCGCCGTGACCTCGCTCATCGACCTTTCGGTGCTGAAGCGCACCTGGGTCTACTCGAAGGCGGATTTCGCGGCGGTCGCCGCGACGATGCTGGTGACGCTGGCCGTCGGCGTGGAGATCGGTGTCAGCGCCGGCGTCGGCGTGTCCGTGGCACTGTTCCTCTACCGCACCAGCCGGCCGCACATGGCCGTCGTCGGCCAGGTGCCGGGCACCGAGCACTTCCGCAATATCGACCGCCACACTGTTGCGACCTCGCCGGCGGTGCTTGGCGTGCGCGTCGACGAGAGCCTCTACTTCGCCAACAGCCGCTTCCTCGAGGACCGCATCGCCGCTCTCGTTGCCGCCCGCCCGGACGTGCGCCACGTCGTCCTGCAGTGCTCGGCGGTGAACGAGATCGACGCGAGCGCCCTCGAGAGCCTCGAGGAGATCAACCGCCGCCTTGCGGACCTCGGGGTCGGCTTCCATCTGTCGGAGGTGAAGGGACCGGTGATGGACAGGCTCGGACGCACCGACTTCCTCGCCCACCTCAACGGCCGCGTCTTCCTCAGCCACTACGAGGCGGTCGCGGCCCTCGATCCGGGCTCGCTGACCGGCCCATCGCCGGCAGTCGGGGGCTCGCCCCTGGCCGCGACCGTGGTATCGGTGTCCGGATGAACGTCGATCCTGCCATCATGTCGGACGCCGCGGACGCCGCGAGCGAACTCCTGAAGTCGCTCTCCAACCGGCACCGGCTGCTGATCCTCTGCCGGCTGATCGAGGGCGAGCACTCGGTCGGCCAGCTCGCGGCGGCGCTCGACCTGCGCGATTCGACCGTCTCCCAGCACCTCGCCCTTCTGCGCAAGGACGGGCTGGTGGCGGCGCGACGGGACGGTCAGACGATGTGGTACGGCATCGTCAGCGCGCCGGCACGGCGGATCGTCGAGACCCTCTACGACCTCTTTTGCGCCAGCGCGGCTTGCGGCCCGGAGACGACGCCGGGCCGGAAAGGGGCGACATCATCAGCCGCCGGCCCCCGTGCCGTCCCGGTGGAGGAGGCCGGTTAGCCTTCCAGCGGCCGCGGCGGCCGGTGCAAAAAAGTCGGCGTTCACCGGAACTTTCGTGCCGAACCGGCGTTTTCGCGACGCGCCCCGAAGTGTGTTTTCGAAGAGCTTTCTCCTGCGCCGGGCGTCGTTCTTCGTTTGCGTATGAGCTTGCCTGCCGTCGCCTCTGCGATCGGGTACAGGTCTTCGCAACACTCGTCCGCTGGTCCCAGGATGCGGAGCAGGCGAGAATCCGAACCGCGTTCCAAGTCGGCTGCCATCCTCCATGAAGAACATCGAGCCCGCCGCAAACCGCATCCTCGCGGGTCTGCCGCCCGAAGACACCGCCGCCATCTGCGAGGCGTCCGAGGTGATCGAACTGACGCTCGGCCTCCAGCTGGAGGTCGGCGGGGAGCCGATTTCGGGTGTCTTCTTCCCGCTGGCCGGGATCGCCTCCGTGGTGCTCGTCCGGGGCACGCAGCGCGTCGAGGTGGGCCTTATCGGGAAGGAGGGCGTAACGGGAACCGCCCTCGCTCTTGGCGCGACGGCGACGCCACTCGACTGCTTCGTCCAGGCAGCCGGTCGCGCCCTCCGGCTACCGACGTCCGCTTACCGCGATCTCACTGCGCGAAGGCCCGCCTTGAGAGAACAGATGCTCGTCTTCATGCTGGAGTTCCACCTGCAGCTCGCTGAGACCGCCCTCGCCAACGCCCGGGGGCGGATCGACGAGCGTCTCGCCCGCTGGCTGCTGATGACGCACGACCGGATCGGCGAGACGACCCTGAACCTCACCCACGAGTTCCTGTCGCAGATGCTGGGGGTTCGCCGGCCCGGCGTGACGATGGCGCTGCAATCGCTCGAGGAGCAGCGCGTGATCCGCAGCCAGCGCGGGCGTATCGTTCTTCTCGACCGCGCCGGCCTGATCGAGCGCGCTGCGGGCTTCTACGCTGCGGCCCCGCCGCCGAAGCTCATCCCGAGCGTCTGAGCGAAAGCCGAAAGTCGTCGCTCGCTTTTCCGTACGCTTTCGGACCGAAGAGCTCGTACGGATTGCGCGGTCTGGTTAATCCTGCAAAGCTCCCACCATCGACGGCGTCTGCTGACCATGAGGTTTCGTCCGATGGAGCAGCAACTGCTTCGGGTGATCTTTGACGGCGGTTGGAAGATCTGCTTCCGGGCGGATGCGTTCGGGCCCTTCGAATCGAAGAGTGCCGCGATCGAAACGGCGCGGCAGTGGCAGCAGAATGCCGTCCGCCAGGGCCACGCCGTGAAGCTCCTGATCGATGGCGACGGCGAAGAGGGCCGCGAGCGCGCCGCGCTTCAGTGATCGCCTGTTCAGGAGCCGGAGGCGGAACCCGTTGACGAGGCCGGCGTCTCGGTGCGGTCGGGAGTTGAACCCCCGTCCGCCGTAGCGGCCGCGAGACGTTCCGTCACCGCCTCGGAAAGCCGATCCACCAGGGCGAGTTCCTGAGGCGATGGAGCCTGTCCGGTGACACCCTCGAGGAGCCGCCGCAGGGAGGCATCCTGCTCTTCGGCCGTCGGCACGGCAGGACCGGCCTCGGCGGATGCCGGCGTGAGCTTTGTCATGACCGCCTCTGGTTCCTGTCCGGGCAACCGTGACCCAAGGGCTGCACCGGTTTCCTTTTGCCGGCTCCGGTCACGCGCGGCCGCTGCGGCGCAGCATTCGTACGATAGCGTACTTAGATGAGCGCCGGTGCCAAATCCAGCGCCCGCCCCTGTCACAAAGCGCGACATCGCCGCGTCGCCCTGCGGCCGCCGCGCCCGAACCAGGAGCCGGACCGGCGGAACGATGACGATCGCTGCGGGTTTCGGCCAGACATGCTGGCGGATGACGCCCCAGTCCTTCGACCATCAGGCGCCGCTGCGGCGCCCTCCGGAACGACCCGGCGAACGTGCGACATACCCTCCGGAGATCGTCTTGCCCCGATTCTACTTTCACCTGCGGCGCGAGGGTCGCCTCGCCACCGACGAGGAGGGGTCGGAGCACACCGATCCCCATGCCGCCCTCGAGGAAGCACTGCAGGGCGCGCGCGAGCTGGTGGCGGCCTGGGTCGCGGCCGGAGACCCCGTCGATCAGGGCGGCGTGATCGTTACCGACGAGACCGGGCGCGTGATGGGGGAAGTCCGCTTCAGCGACGTGGTGCGGACGCCCTGACGCGCTCGACGCAGGGCGCCGCGCGGAGGGACGTCAGAGTTGCGCCTGGCGCGCGGCCGTGAGGCCAGCCCACCTCTCCGCGACAAGCCGACGGAGCTCGAGCCCCTCCTCCCAGCGGTCCGACATCTCCTCGTTGTCCGGCCCGGTCATCGCGTAGTCGCGCGGACCGAGCTCGTTGAGGAAGATCATCGCGGCATCAGGGGCGGAGCGCTCGCGCCACATCCGCATGCCGTCCGTCCACCAGTCGAGGTGGGTGTCGAGCCACTTGCGGTTCTGCGGCCAGCCGATCGGCACCTGGATCTGGTTGCGCGTAGCGACCCGCCCCTGCAGGGAGTCCGACCGGGCGAGGATCGCCTGGACGTGCTCCTCGAGGAAGGGCGGGATCGGGTGCGGCATCTCGCGATCGACGACATAGTGCGATAGGTCGGCCGACAGCCGCACCTCCGGGATGCGCTCGATGAGGAGGCGCGTGGCGAAGAGGTCGTTGGTGATGCAGTTGCGGTGGGTCTCGAGTTCGATCGGGACGCCCTCTTCAGAGGCGACCTTCAGCCAGCCGCGCACGGGCGCCTCCATCTCCTCCACCGACAGCGGCATCACCTGGCCGATGACGAAGACGACGGGAGCGCCGATGTCCTTGGCGAGGTGGAGCGCCGGGCGGAGGTCCTCGACCGACTTCGGAAAGGCCGTCAGCAGGCCGCCGAGCCCCGTCCGCGCGTAGAGCGGCACCAGCGTCTTCGCCGTCTCGAGGTCGAGCGCGCCGAGGTCGATGCCCATGCCGAAGTAGCCGGCCGCCTTGACGCGCTCGAAGCGCTCCTCGACGGGCCGCTCGGGCACGCCGGGCCGCCGCTCCTCGGTGGCCCAGAGGGACTGGTAGAAGCGCAGGGTCTGCACGCTCAGGCCGCCTTCGCCGACGCGCGGCGGGCCTTTTCCTCGCGCGAGGAGATCCACATCTCCTCATCCGGGAAGTCCGCCTCGGTGCGGCCGCTGGCGAAGGCCTTCAGCACCTCCCACTGGAAGGCTAGGTAGCTCATCGTGTGGGGCTCGCGGCCCTTCTCGGTGAACAGCGCCTTGTGCAGCTCGGGCAGCTGGTGGAAGGGCACGCCCGGGAAGGCGTGATGGGCGGTGTGATACTGCATGTTCCACGCCATCCAGCGCATGAAGGCGTTGGTCCGGGTGGAGCGGGTGTTTTCGAGGATGTTCGGCTCGTGGGCGAGGCCGAGGTGCTCGATGGTGTTCTGCAGCTGGTGGACGACCTTCGTCGCCATCATCGGCGCGAGCCACAGCAGGACGGCGGCCCAGCTCTGGAAGACCACGGACAGGACGGCGATCGCCACATAGCCTGTGGCGTGCCAGCGCGCCTCGCGGATCACCTCAGCTTTCCGGCCCTCGGGAATATAGGGCTCGGTGACGATGCCGAGCGAATAGCGCACGATGCGCCGCACCCGGTAGTACCAGTAGGTCGGCCCGAGCACGTAGAGGGCGTAGGACGCGAACGTGTAGGGCGGCCGGGCGAGTTCTCCGTCGCGGTTCCAGTCCTGGGTGTAGCGGTGGTGGGCGAAGTGCTGGATCTGGTCGAAGTCGCGCGGGTAGAGCACGATGAAGCCGAACAGCCGCCCGAACCACTCGTTGAGCGCCCGCGTCTTGAAGACGGTCCAGTGGCTGAGCTCGTGCTGGCCCGCATAGAGGAAGTTCAGCAGCACGCCGTGGGCGATGAAGAACGGCACCGCCCACCACGACCCCCAGGTGAGCCAGAGGCCAGTGCCAGTGAGAGCGATCGCGCCGAGGTGGCTGCCGACCTGCAGGAATCCGGCAACATCCGACTTGCCCGACAGCGCCCTCAGCCGCGCCGGCTCGATCAGGTCCCGGCGCGCGAACACCTCCTCCATCGACGATCTCCTCCCTCCGTCCACGGCTCGCGAACGACGATGCGGCAGCCGCCGCCTTCCTGCAATCGTGGCGAGGGAAAGCTCTCTTGAGCACAGGCTCAACTAACGGCGACGCCGAGGGGCGCTGGACGTTGCACGCGTGAAGGGTTGTTGCTAGCGATCACGGCAGGGGGTGTGTCAGCGGCGCGTAACAGGCCGCCGCCCCGGAGAAACCTGACGATGCCCCTTCCCACCGACGGTTTCGCCGCAAGATGATCCGCCTCGCCGTGCTCCTCGTCGGCGCCGACGCCATGCGGCGCAAGTGGAAGCTGCTGGCCGCGATCGGCGTATTGTGGATCGTGCTCGCGGTCGTCGTTGCCGCCGAGTTCATCGACGGCGCCGGCCGTTTCGCGACCTGGGTGTTCGGCTACTTCCTCGTCATCGAGGGGGCGGTCGCGCTTCTGATGATGATCGGCGCCGGCGGCACGAACCGCCTGCTGCTCGCCCGCGCGGCCGGCCTCGTGGTGCTCGGCGCGCTGATCCTCGACTTCCCGTTCGAGAACGCGATCGCCAACAGCGTCCTGTTCGGCCTCGCCTTCCTCGTCGACGGCGCCGTTCGCCTCGCCACCGCCTGGGTGATCCGCTACCGGCGCTGGCAACTCGTGGCGATCGGCGGGCTCGTGGAGATGGCGCTCGCCGTCGTCTGCTTCTCGAGCTGGCCGATCTCCTACCACAAGACCGTGCCGTTCTGCGTCGCGGTGGCGATGCTGATCACCGGGTGGAACTGCCTGCGCATCGGCCTGCTGCTGCGCAAGGTCGGCCACGAGGCGCCGCTGTCGGCGCTTCCGATGTTCACCCTCCGCTCCTGGCGCGGTCATGCGCCGGAGGCGCCGACGCCGGTTGCCCGCGAGGCACGGATCCCGCTCATCGTGCACGTCTGGACACCCGTCGGCTCGGCCGAGGACGCCGAGCGCCGGCCGCTGATCGACCGCTACATCGCCGCTGTCGACGGCAAGGGAGTCATCTCCACCGGTCACGCAGCCCTGGAGCTGCAGCCGGACATCTATGTCAGCCACTATCCGGACGTGGAGGTGGACCACTCGCCGGACGACTTCGGATCGATTCTCAAGGCAACGGGCGAGAACGATGTGAGGGGCCGTTTCCAGCCCTCCTACGCCTACGAGGTGTCGCAATGGTGCGAAGCGGACGCGAACGTGAAGTTCCGCCGCTACGACGCCACGAAGCTCGCCGCCTGGTGGGAAGCCTACCGGCGCGAGAACACCTACAACCTGACCGACCGCAACTGCTCGATCGCCGTGGCGCTGGCGCTCGATGCGGCCCTCGAAGGGGTTCTCTACTCCCGCTTCACCTGGGGCCGCTTCTTCCTGCTCCTGATGAACCCGGACCTGTGGCTCGCTGCGACTCTGCGCTTCCGCGCCGAATCGATGACGTGGACGCCGGGGCTCGTGCTCGACTACGCCCGCGCCATCCGCCGGGTCGTCGAGCCACTCGACCGGGGCTATATCGGGCGGCTGCAGGACACCATCCGCCGCTGGCACGAAACGCGCGAGCTCGAGAAGCTGCGCCGGGAGATCGAGGCTGCCCGCAAGGACGGGCTCGTCTGATCACCCTCTTCAGGAAGGACGCCGCCCGATGACCGCCGACCTCGCGCTCCCGCCCCGGACCCGGCTCGTCTCGATGGCGGCGGTCATCTCCGTGGCGCTGATCTTCGGCCTCACCTATTCGCTGTCGGCGGCCCTCATCGCCCTCGATCTCGCCGAGCGCGGCTACGGCGAGACGATGATCGGCCTCAACGCGGCGATGCACGCCCTCGGCACGCTGCTCGTCGCACCGATCCTGCCACGGCTCGTCGGCAAGATCGGCCCGCGGCGCATCGTCGTGATCTCGCTCGGCGTCGCTGCCGTGACACTGGCGCTCTTCCCGGCCTCCCCGCTGCTGTGGCTGTGGTTCCCGCTGCGCTTCGTGCTCGGGGCGGCGAGCGAGGTGCTGTTCGTGCTCTCCGAGACCTGGACGAACTCGCTCGCCGAGGAGAAGACGCGCGCCCGCTCGATGGCCGCGTACATGATCGCCATGTCGCTCGGCATGGCGCTCGGGCCGCTGATCCTGTCGATCGTCGGCTCGCAGGGCGCCCTGCCCTACCTGATCGGCACCGTTCTGTGCATCGCCGCCCTCGTCCTCGTTGCCGCGCCGATCGTCAAGGCGCCGCACTTCGAGGAGCCGGAGGTCTCGAACCCGCTGCACTACGTCGCCCTCGCGCCGCTGGCAATCGCCACCACAGTGCTGATCGCGGCGCTCGAGTCGTCCGGCCTGTCGTTTCTCGCCCTCTACGCCATGGGCCACGGCTGGGACGAGGCGGGGGCGGCGACGCTGATCTCGGCGATGATGTTCGGGGCCATCGTGTGCCAGGTGCCGATCGGCTACCTCGGCGACATCCTCGACCGGCGCCGACTGGTGATCGGGCTCGCCATCGTCGCCACCATCGGCGCGGCCGCCTGGCCGTTCGTGCTGCACGAGGCCTTCATCGCCTACCCGCTGCTGTTCGTCTGGGGTGGCGCCTTCGTCGGCATCTACACGATCATGCTGACGGTGGTCGGCAGCCGCTTCCATGGCAGCGACCTCGTCGGCGTCTATGCCGTCATGGGGCTGTCGTGGGGCGGCGGGCTGCTGCTCGGTCCGGCCCTCGCCGGCTTCGCCATGGACCGGCTGGAGCACGGCCTGCCGATCTTCGCCGCCGCTGCATGCCTCGTCTATGCGGTGTTCGCGGCGGCGAGCCGCTCGAAGGCCTGAGATCGAGCGACGCGCCTCAGGCGGGGGCCGCTCCAGGGGCGTACCGCTCCACATAGGCGCCGGTCGGCGGGATCGGCGTGATGATGTCGATGAGGACGCCGTTCGGGTCGGCGGTGATGAAGTGGCGCTGGCCGAACGCCTCGTCACGGAGCGGCAGCAGCACCGGCAGGCCGGCCGCCTGAACCCGCGCGAACTCCGCGTCGACGTCTGCCACCTCGAAGTTGAGGATGACACCACCGACCCGGCCGCGCCCGGCGAGCGGTATCGTCTCGTGCGTCCCGTCGAGGACGGCGAGGTTCACCGTCTCGTCCTCCACGGACTGCAGGTGGACATACCAGTCGCTCTCGAACAGCGGCCGGAAGCGGAAGTGGCGGACGTAGAAGGCGGCCGTCCCGGCCACGTCCCCCGTCATCAGCACCGGATAGTAGCTCGTCGCGCGCATGGCATTTCCTCCCTCGCAACATTTCCATACAATCTGCCTGTATCTATCTACTTAACAAACAGGCAGACTGCATGCAAGTGAGGGCGGAGCGTCGCAGCAACCGCGACCGCACGGCGGAGATGCGGACGCGCCTCCTGGCGGCGGCGCGCCGGCTGTTCGTCGACAAGGGCTATGCCGAGACCGGCACGCCGGAGGTCGTCGCCGCCGCCGGCGTCACGCGCGGCGCGCTCTATCACCACTTTCCGGACAAGCGGGCGCTGTTCCGCGCCGTCGTGGAGGCCGAGGCGGAGGCCGTGGCGACGGAAATCAAGGCGGCGGCGACCAGCGGCGATGCCCTCGCCGATCTCCTGTCGGGGGCGCGGGCCTATCTCTCCGCCATGGCGGCTCCCGGCCGGACGCGCCTCCTCCTCGTCGAGGCGCCGGCGGTGCTTGGAGCCGGCGAGTCTCGCGCCATCGACGGCGGGCACGCCGAGCGCACCTTGCGCGAGGGTCTCGCCGCTGCGATCGCCGCCGGCGCCCTGCCACCCCTGCCGCTCGGCGCGCTGACGTCGCTGCTGTCGGCCATGTTCGACCGCGCCGCCCTCGACGCCGCGGCCGGCGCCGGAGACGCAGAGGCGACGGCGGTGATCGAGGCGGTGCTCGCGGGCCTTGCCGCCATCACGGGCGAGCGGAGCGGCTAGACGGCCTGGCCGAACTCCTGCTTCGACCAGTGGCGGGCGGTCGTCTTGTAGGCGACCTTGCAGGCGGGCGAGCAGAAGCGGCGCAGCTCGAACCGCTCGAGCACCACGAGGCTGCCGCCGAGCTCCGCCCGCGCCTTCGCCGAGGCCGCCAGGTGCGCGGCGACGGCCCGGGTGAGGAGCCCGGGGCCGGTCGACAGCCAGATCGTGTCGGCATCACCGCGCAGCATCGCCGTCACGGCGAGTTCCAGTGCCTCGCCGATCAGCGGATGGCCGGGGGCGGCGGCGATGAAGTTGTTTCCGACCGAGCCGCGACCCTCCTGCGCCACGACGACGGCGCGCCCCGCGACGTGCGGCTCGAGCGGCGCGCTGCAGCGGTCGTCGGCGTCGGCATAGACGCCGCCCTCGTAGAAGAGCAGCGCGAGCCGGAGGAGATCGGCCTTCTGGGCCGGCTTGCGGGCGGAGCGATAGGCCCGGCGCGGGCGCGGGTCGGGCAGGCTCTCGAGCCAGGCGCGCGCTGTCCGGTCGGTGTGGCGCACGTATTCCCAGCCGGGATTTTCCGCCCCCCAGCTTCCCGTCAGCTCCGCGATGTCATCGGAAAGCTCCTCGGTGTCCCAGAACTGCAGGATGCGACGCGGGATCGCGCTCGCCTCGGCCGATGGCGGCCGGATCGCGAGGAGCCCCGTCCGCCGGAGGAAGACGAGGAAGGCGATGGCGCCCGGCGTGTAGTCGGGCTCCTCGCTGGCGAGCGCGAGGAAGGCCTCCAGCGTGTCCGCCTCGATCGCGGCCCGGCCGAGGGTCATGGCCGCCTGGTTGCTCCAGCACTCGCTCATCAGCTGGCCGACGAGGCTCTGGGACGGGTTCAGCGAACGCCCACGGGCCAACTGCTGCTCGCGGGACGCCTGCTTGGCGGCTGCGAGGTGCCGCCGTGCTTCGAGCGGGCGCAGCAATCCGACGAGGACGCGGGCGACGGCGGTGTGGGCGGGGCCGTCCTCGGGGGCGAGCGCCAGCGCCCGCTCGAACGCCGCGAGCGCCTCGGCGAGCCGCCAACGCGCCTCGGCGAGCCGGCCGGCCGCCATCGCCGCCGCCACCTGCTGGCGCACCGTCGCGGTCTCCATCGCCTCGACGGCGACGGCGACGCTGTCGAACCGGCCGTGGTCGAGATCGAACGCGAGCCGCCTGCTCCGGAGCGCCGGCGTGCCCGGCGCCTGCCGCTCCGCCGCTTCGAGCACCCGCTCGGCCGGCCCGTCGAGGCCAATCTGGCGATGAAGGTCGAACTCGGCGACATCGAGGCTCACGTGATCGCCGGCGGCGCCGCGCGCCCGCTGGAGCACGGCCCGCGCGGCGGCCGAGGATGTTGTCTGGGCGAGGAGAGTGGCGAGGGCGGTCCAGGCCCCGACGCGCGCCGGGTCGAGCGACAGAGCCCGGTCGTAGGCGGCGCGGGCGGTCGCGGGCTCACCCAACTCGGCCGCGAGCCGGGCGAGCGCACGGAGGACTTCGGGGTCCGTCCCGTCGGAAGCGGCTCGACCGAGGAGCCCGAGGGCATCGCGCGACCGGCCGGCGCGCGACAGGGCCTTCGCCAGTGCGACGGCTTCCGGTCCCGCCGGAGCAAGAGCCAGCGCGCGGTCCAGCCACGCGGCTGCCGCGTCGGCCCGTCCCGCGGCCACCTCCGCATCGGCCGCGTCCGTGAGGGCTCCGGTGTCGTCCGGGAAATCCTCCGCGCGGGCGCGCGCAGCCGCCGCGTAGGCCTCCGCGTCATCCGTGTGCCGCAAGGCGGCGACGAACAGCCGGCGGATCGCAGCATCGAGGGGGAAGGCCGTCGACGCCTCGCCCAACAGCCGAGCGGCACCGGCGGCATCGCCCCGCAAGCTGGCGTTCTCCGCGAGCCCCGTCAGGGCCGACAGCCGGCGCGGGTCCGCGGCGAGGATCTGACGCAGCGCGGCATCGGACTCGTCCAGCCTGCCGAGCGAACGAAGGTTGCGGGCGAGATCGCGCCACACCGGCATCCGGTCCGGTGTGAGCACGGCAGCTTCCTGAAGAAGCGAAGCGGCGCGATCGACGTTGCCGGCCTCCCGCTCCCGGACCGCTTCCCGTTCGAGAGCGAGACCCCGCACCGTGGCGCTCTCGACTTCCGCGGAGGCCGGGGCCACTTCGGTGTCGGCGACGACGTCCGATCCCCGCTTTGCCCGCCGGCCGCGCCGCCGCGTGGCGTTCGTCTCGAGGCCGCGAAGAGCGCCCCGGTTCGTCGGATCGCGCGCGAGGATTGCCGCGAGGGCGGCATCGGAGGCCTCCAGCTGACCGAGGTTCCGATGGAGCCTGGCGAGCTCCACATAGGCAACCAGACGGTCCGGCGCCAAGGAAGCCGCCCGTTCGTGCAGGAGGATCGCGGCGGGAAGGTCTTGCCGTGCCGCCGCGATGCGCGCAGCGACGTCGAGGAGCGCGACGACATCGGGATGGTCCGCGAGCAGAGCCTCGACGCGGGCGGCCTCTTCGAGCCGCCCCGCGGCGAGCGCCGTTTTCGCGTCGGCGATGGCGGACCGCAGCGACTGCTCATCCAGGCGCCCAGCGCAGGAGCCCGTGGGTCCCGGCGCCCCACCCGACACCCCGCCGCCCTCTGATGCGTCGGCGGCTTCACGTGCGGTCATCGCGGACATTCTCTCCCCAGAGACAACCGCAAGATAGTGCCGACGGAGGCCGTGTCCAACCTCGACGGAATCGGCTCGCAGCGTGGGCGCCCTACGCCGCCACCCAGTCAGGCGGCATTTCCCTTCTCCGGCAACAGGCGAAGCGAGGACGGCAATTGCCTCGCAGACTTGATGCGCGGCAGGGCCATTTCCGGGATCGGCGGCGCGGCGGCGCCGTAGAGCTCCACGTAGTCGGCCCAGTTGTCGAAGCGGCGGCGGGGGACGTTTCCTGCGAACGTTTCGGCCGGCAGTCCCTCGGCGAGGATGAGAGCATGGTCCTCGACTTCGACGTGGTAGTAGGTGAACCGCTCCGGAAGGCCAGTCATGCGGGTGACGCCGACTCCGTCAATGAGCGCGCCGGCCTGCACGAGCATGCCGCCGACCAGCACCGCGTGGTCCGGCGAGAGGCAGAGGTCACGCTTTGGCAGGCCATCGCCGAGTGCGCCGGCCCGGATGCAGACCGGTCGCGTGCGGAGCGGGTCGGCGAAGACGGTGGCGAACGTCTGCCGCCCCACGAAGCGGATCGTCCGCCTCGCACCGTCCGCGGTTATGACGATGTCGCCGACCGCGAGGTCCTCGACGGGTCGGTCGCCGCCGGGGCACGCGATGGCGGTGCCGGCAAGGAAGCAGACGGTGAAGTCCGCCGCGACGACGGGGATCACGTCGTCGTCCTGCAGCGAGCCGTCGTTCGAGAACAGATAGTTTACGGTGAATCCTCCGAGGTCGGCTGCGCCAACCCAGCCATTTCCATAGTAACCGATATACTCCGCCTCGATCTGACCGAATTCGTCATCATAGATGACGGCCTCGGAGAGTTCGAAGGTTTCGCTGCCCGAATCACTATCCGATGCGATACCGTCGACGACCTGCCGTCCTGCGACGACATAATTACCATCGACAGATGGCACGATGTAATAGACGTAGGACGACTGGAATTCGGCCATGGCTCCCCCTCGCCGGCTCAGGCCGCGACCACACCGGTGGCGTCCACCTCACGGGCCGCTCGGCCACGTGCCCGCCGCGGCATCTGCCTCGCCGATTTAACACGCGGCAGCGGCATCTCGCTGATCAACCGCGGTTGCTCGCCATAGAGCGCGACGTAGTCGGCCCAGTTGTCGAAGCGACGGCGGGGGACGTTGCCTACGAAGGTTTCGGCCGGCAGGCCCTCGGCGAAAATCAAAGCGTGGTCATCGAGTTCGATGTGGAAGTAGGTGAAGCGCTCCGGCAGGCCGGACATGCGGGTGATCGCGATCCCATCGACGAGCGCGCCAGCCTGCACCAGCACGCCATCGACGAGGATGGCGTGATCGGGTGAAAGGCAGAGGTCGCGCCGCGGCAGGCCCTCGCCGAGAGCGCCGGCCCTGATGCACACCGGTCGCGTGCGGAGGGGGTCTGCAAAGAGGGTGGTGAAGGTCTGCCGGCCGACGAATCGGACCCGGCGCTGGGTGCCGTCCGCGGTGACGACGAGGTCGCCGACCGCGAGGTCCTCGATCAGACGCTCGCCGTCCGGGCAGGCGATGGCGGTCCCGGCGAGGAAGCAGACGGTGAAATCAGCGGAAACCACGGCCAGTTCCTGCCCCGGTTCCAGCGTGCCGTCGTTGGTCACGAGATAGTAGTCGTACTCGCCGCAGCCGCATTCCTCGCGGCCGACCCAGCCACCCTCGAAGAAACCGGCATACTCGAACTGTACCGGCCCGATGCTGTCCTCGTAGTCGATCAGATCGCCGAGGCTGAAGGTGTCGTCGCCCCCACCGACTGACACGCCCTCGTCGTCGAACCCGGTGATGACGTAGTAGACTGGCGGTTCGACGGTGTCGTCGTAGGCAAGATAGTAGATGAAGGTCGAGAGATACTCGGCCATGACGTCTCCCCTGCCGGGCGCGTTGAAAGTCGCGCCAGCTCTTCATGCAGAAACCAGCCGTTTGCAGGGGAAAACGGCGGCGCGGCACGCCGTTCGGCAGCACCGACGGGCCGGAACCTAGTTTGCCGAAACGGCGATGTCGAGGCGGATTTGCGGGGAAATTCCGCCTAGGCGTCAGCGCATTCCAGCGAGGAGTTCGCCGACCGTCGCCTTGCGGCGGTGCAGGTTGAGCCGCCGTTCGAGAAGGGAGAACCCCTGGACGATGAGGAAGGTGAGGAGGAGGTAGAGGAGCGCGGCGGAGATCAGCGGCTCGAGGGTCCGGAAGGTTTGCGAGCGGATGATCACCGCCTCGCCCATGATGTCGCGGATGGTGATGGTGAAGACGATGGCGCTCGCCTTGAGAAGAAGCACCGTCTCGTTGGCGAAGGTCGGCAGGCTCTGGCGGAAGGCGAGCGGCAGCGTGATGAGGAACATCACCTTCGCGCGCGTCATGCCAAGAGCCGTGCCGGCTTCCTTGAGCCCCTTCGGCACGGCGGTGATGGCACCGCGAAGCACCTCGCCGGAGTAGCCGGCGGTGTTGAGGCTGAGGGCGAGTACGGCGCAGACGAGCGCGTCGCGCAGCAGCGGCCAGAGGAAGCTCTGGCGCACCGCCGGGAACTGCCCGAGGCCGTAGTAGATCATGAACATCTGCACGATCAGCGGCGTGCCGCGGATGAACAGGATGTAGGCCGCCGCCGGATAGCGCAGCCACCAGCGCTCGGAGACGCGGGCGAGCGCCACGGGGATGGCGAGGAGGTTGCCCACGATCATCGAGGCGATGACGATGAAGATCGTCATCCACAGGCCATCGACGAGGCGTCCGAAGATGCGGGCGGCGAACTCGAGGTCCATCGTCATGGCCGCCGCTCCCTCAGTGGCTCGTCTGGCCGCGCCCGAGGCGCCGCTCCGCGAGGTGGAAGGCGATCATCGAGACGGTCGAGATAACGAGGAAGATCAGGGCGACCGTCGTGTAGAAGGTGAAGGGCTGACGGGTGGAAAGCGCCGCCGTGGCGCCGACACCGAGGAGGTCGCGAATCCCGACGACCGATATCAGCGCGCTGTCCTTCAACACGACCAGCCAGAGATTGCCGAAGGCCGGGACGGCGAGCCTGAGCGCCTGCGGCAGCACGATCAGCAGGAACACCTGGTAGGGGCGCAGCGACAGGGCCTTGCCGGCCTCGCGCTGGCCGGCGTCCACCGCAAGGAGGCTGCCGCGAAAGATCTCGGTGGCATAGGCGCCGGCGATGAAGCCGAGCGCGCCGACGGCGGCCGGGAAGGCGCCGATCTCGACGTTGACGCCCGGCATGACGAGCCCGGTCAGGGCGCGGATGCCGGAGGTCCCGCCATAGTAGATGAGGAAGATGACGAGGATCTCGGGGACGCCGCGTACCACCGAGGTGTAGCCGGCGCCGACGGCCCGCACCCAGCGCGGGCCGGAAATCTTGCCCCAGGCCCCAAGGAGCCCGAGGCCGATGCCGACGATGTAGGAGGCGAAGGCGATCTGGACGGTGACGAGTGCGCCGCCGAGAAGTGCCCACCCCCACGCGCCCTCGCCGAACCCGATGAGCGCCAATGTCTCCGCCACGCCCCGGCCACCCCCTCGCTACGACATGACCGGACCCGGGCCGCCAGCCGCGACCGGCAGGCGCCCCTGGCGCCCCACCGGCGGCACCGGCGTCCCGGCCGAAGCGGTCCTCAGCCGCCGTAGATGTCGAACGAGAAGTACTTGTCGGCGATCGTCTTGTAGGTGCCGTTCGCGCGGATCGCAGCGATCGCCGCGGTCAGCTTGTCACGCAGCGCCGTGTCGCTCTTGCGGACGGCGAAGCCGACACCCTCGCCCATCAGCTTGTCGGTGAAGGTCTCACCCTTCACCTCGAAGTCCGCCCCCTCGGGCGTCTTCAGGAGACCGTCCTCGAGCGCGATCGAATCGGCGAGCACCAGATCGACGCGGCCGGCAATCAGGTCGAGGTTGGCGTTCTCCTGAGTGTCGTAGGTCTTGATCGTCAGCACGTCCTTGAACTTGTTCTCGAGATAGTTGGCGTGCACGGTCGAGACCTGCACCGCCACCGTTTTGCCATTGAGGCTCTCTGTGGTGATGTCGATGTCCTGGTCCTTGCGACCGACGAACATCGCCGGCGAGTCGTAGTACTTGCCCGAGAAGTCGACCACCTGCTTGCGCTCGTCGGTGATCGACATCGAGGCGACGATGGCGTCGAACTTGTTCTCGAGCAGCGCCGGGATGATGCCCTCCCACGACTGCAGCACCCACTCGCACTTCACCTTCGCCTCGGCGCAGACCGCCTCGGCGATCTCGATCTCGAAGCCGGAGAGCTTGCCGTTGGCGTCGATGTTGATGAAGGGCGGATAGGGTTCCGGCGTGGTGCCGAGGCGAACGACGTCCTGGGCGGCGGCCGGCTGCAGGGCGGCGACGGACAGGAGGGTGCCGGCGGCGATCACCGCCGAGGCGGCAAGGGTGGCGAACAGCTTCATGCTCGAGTTGCTCCTCTGGAACTTATCATTGTGCGGGCCGAGGCAAGGCCGCGGATCTGGAATTGTTCGCCGGTCTTTCGGCACTTGTCGAGCCCGGACGCGGCGGATTCCGCCCGCAGCGTGGTCTCAGCTCTCGAGCGGCCCCGGCTTCGCCGTGGCGCTCGGGCCGCTCGCGACGATCTTCATGACGTCCTCGCCCGGGCGGAGGATGCGCTGGTCGCGCCGCGACAGCACGAGGCCCCCCTGCGGGGCGTGGATGTCGAGGGCACCGTCCTCGGACGCCGGATCGAAGATGAGCGTGGCGAGCCTCTCGCCGGCCGCGACGTACTCCCCGATCTCGCGGTGGTAGAGAACGATGCCGCCGCGCGGGGCGCGGATCATCTCCACGTGATCGAGCGGCTCGGCCGGCCCGTCGAAGGCGCCCGGTCCCTCGCCCGCCAGGACACCGCGCCCGGCGAGGAAGCGCAGCAGCCCCTCGGCGTCCGCCTCCGCAAAGGCTGGCGAGACGTCGGCGCGTCCGCGCAGTTCGACGGTGGAGACGACCCGTCCGGCGAGGTCGGAACCGCTCGAGAGCCACGGGCCGATGGCCGCCTCCTCGAAGGCGCCGCCGCCGTCGCCGTCCCACAGGAGCACCACGTCGGAGGGCATGGCGGCGGCGAGATCCCGGCAGGCCGGCCACAGGGCGGCGTGCAGGTAGACGTAGGGCAGCGCCTGCTCGTCGCAGTGCAGATCGAGGACGATCTCCGCCGGCAGCATCAGCCGCACGAGCCGCGCCTTGAGGCGCATCGAGGCGGTGACGGGCGCCGCGTCGTCGAGGAGACCCGCCGGGTCCGGCCGCGCGAGGACGGGGAAATCGCGGTTGAAGTTCATCCGGTTGGAGAGGTCGTAGCGGCCGGTCGGCTCGCCGGCGAGACTCTGCGAAAGACCGATCGGGTTCGCCACCGGCACGATCGTCACGTCGCCGAAGAGGTCGCCGCGGGCCGCCAGCGCCCGCAGCCGTGCGGCGAGGACGTGCAGCGTCGCGACGCCCGGCACCTCGTCGCCGTGCAGCGCCGCCTGCAGGTAGGTCGGAGGCGCACCGTCCGGCCGGGAGCCGCGAAAGCGCAGCACCTTCAGCCGCCACTCGCTGCCGGGCAGGTCGCCGCGGATCGTCTCGAAGTGCTGGTCCATCGGGGTCACGTCAGGTTGCAGGAGGACGCCGCCGCAACGCTAGCAGCGCCGGTGGCGCACGCAAGAGTGTGGGAGGACGAGCATGACAGGCGGGCGGGGCGCCCGTACAGTCCGCGCTCGTCCGGGGCGCGTCTCCAGACGGGCGTCATGCGGAGGGGTTCATGGAGACGCTGATCGTCGTCGGCATCGTGGTGCTCGTCGGCCTCTACGGGGTGAAGATCTACAACGGCCTCGTGTCGTTGCGCACCCGCGTCGAGGAGGCCTGGTCCGACATCCAGGTGCAGATGAAGCGCCGCTACGACCTCATCCCGAACCTCGTCGAGACGGTGAAGGGATACGCCTCGCACGAGCGCGAGACGCTCGAGGCGGTGGTGAAGGCGCGCAACGCCGCCGTGGCGCAGACCGGCAGCCCGGAGCAGCAGGCGGCGGCGGAGCGGGCCGTGACGGGGGCGCTGGGGCGCCTCTTCGCCCTCGCCGAGGCCTATCCGGACCTCAAGGCCGACCAGAACTTTCGGGCGCTGCAGGACGAGCTCGTCGCCACCGAGGAGAAGCTGAACGGCTCCCGGCGCTTCTACAACGGCTCGGTGCGCGACCTGAACGTGATGGTCGAGCAGTTCCCCTCGAACCTCGTCGCCGGCGTCTTCAAGTTCTCCAAGGCGCAGTTCTTCGAGCTCGACGAGGACGAGCGCGCCGCGGCGGCGAAGCCGCCGAAGGTGTCGTTCGGCTGACCGCGGCGCCGCCGTGACCCTGTGGACCGAAAGGAGCTGGCGGGCGCTCCGAGCATCGCTCGCCGTGGTGCTCGTCCTCGTTGCGGCGCTTGCCCTCGCGGCGCCGGCTGGCGCCATCGACGACCCGGGCGGGCCGGAGCGCATCCTCGACTACGACGCGACGATCGCCGTGCAGGCGGACGGCAGCGCGGAGATCGTCGAGACCATCACCGTCGTCGCCCGCGGCGAGCGCATCCGCCGCGGCATCTTCCGCGACATCGAGACGGCGATCGACAGCGGCTTCACGCGGGCGACCGCGTCGGTCGACGTCGAGGCGGTGACGCGCGACGGCGAGGCCGAGCCCTTCGCGGTGGAGCGGGACGGCAGCGCCCGGCGCATCCGCATCGGCAGCGGCGACGTGCTCCTCGACGACGGCGTCCACGTCTACGAGATCCGCTACCGCTTCTCCCCGGCCGTCTCGTTCTTCCCCGACTACGACGAGATCGACTGGAACGTCACCGGGCCGAACTGGCAGTTCGCGATCGAGCATGTGCGGGCGGAGGTGGTGCTGCCCGCCGGCGCGAGCGTGCTGCAGAGCCGCGCCTACACGGGGGCGTTCGGCTCTGGGGCAGAAGACGCGACGAGCCGGCAGACGGCCCCCGGCACCATCTTCTTCGAGACCACCCGGCCGCTCGCCGCCGAGGAGGGACTGACGGTCGCCGTCGGCTTTCCGAAGGGCGCCGTCCGCGAGCCTACCGCAGCGGAGACCTTCCTCTCGCAGGCGCTGCCGGGCTTCGTCGCCGGCGGCGGCCTCCTCGTCGTGCTCGGCTACTTCCTCTGGGCTTGGCTGCGCGTCGGCGTCGACCCGCCGGCCGGGCCGATCATCCCGGTCTACACGCCCACCCTGCCACCGGCGGCGATGCGCTTCCTCGAGAAGCGGCGTGCCGACGGCACCGGCCTTGCCGCCGCGCTCCTCGAGCTTGCCGTGAAGGGTCACCTGACGATCGCCGAGGCGGAGGGCGGCGGCCTCACGCTGACGCGGCGGACCGAGGGCGCACGCACGGACCCCTCGGCGAGCGAGGCGGCGGTGCTGGCGGCGCTGTTTCCCGCCGGCGCCGGGACGGTGACCCTCGGAAAGAGCGGCGACGACAAGCGGCTCGCCCAGACGGAAGCGGCGCTCGGCAAGTTCCTGAACAAGAAGCTCCTCGCCGAGCACGTCCGCGGCAATCTCGGCTGGTACGTCCTCGGCGCCCTGCTGACGCTCGCCACGTGGATCGCGACCGTCGTCGTCTCGCCGGTCAGCGAGGAACTCTTCGCCGTCGGCATCGCCGGCCTCGTCTCCTCGGTGGTGACGATAGCCCTGTTCTCCAAGGCGCTGGCGCTCTGGCGGGACGTCGGGGCCGGGCGCTGGCTGTCGGTGATCCCCGCGACCATCTCGTCGGTAGTCCTCATCCCCTTCAGCACCGGCTTCCTGTTCGCGCTGTGGGGCCTCGTTGGGACGGTCGGCCTCGTGCCGGCGCTGCTGCTCGTCGCCACCGTCGTCGTCAACGTCGTGTTCTTCCGCCTGCTGCCGGCCCCGACGGAGCGCGGGCGGGCGGCCCTCGACGAGATCGAGGGGACGCGGCTCTATCTGTCGGTGGCCGAGGCGGACCGGCTGAAATTCCACAACCCGCCGGACCGGACGCTCGCCCACTTCGAGGCGATGCTGCCCTATGCGGTGGCGCTCGACCTCGCGACGCCCTGGACCGAGCGCTTCAAGGACCTCCTCGCCGCCTCGGCGGCCACGGCCACGGCAGCGGGCGCCGTCGGCGGCGGCTGGCATCCGGGCTGGTACGGCGGCGGCGGGCTGCCGGCCGATTTCGGCAGTTCCTTCGGCAGCAGCATCAGCCGCTCGAGCCAGGCGGGCGCCCGGGCGATCGCCGCGGCGGCAGCGAGGGCGTCCGGCCGCGGCAGTTCCTCGGGCGGCGGCTTCTCCGGCGGCGGCCGCGGCGGCGGCGGGGGTGGCGGCTGGTAGGCGCGCCGGACCGCTGCGCTCAGTGCGCCTCGGGCTGGGCGATCTTGCGGTGGCGGACCCGCGCCGAGTGCTCGATGGCGGCGACGGCCAGCTTGTCGAGGTCGAGGCGGTCGCGCAGCAGCTGCAGGAAGCGCAGTTCCTCCTGCTCCACCTCGACGTCGGCCGCCGCCACCTCGACGGCGAGCGCATAGGCCGTCTCGTAGAGGGACTCCGGCAGGGCGTCGCGGATGAGGTCGAGCATCAGCTCGAGGCCGTCGTCGTCGGCGAGGATCTCGCTGCACGCCTGGCCGGCCACCACCAGCCGCTGCGGCTCGAATTCCTTGAACATGGGCAGGGTCTTCACCACGTCGCCGATCCGCCAGAGCTCGGCGTCGGTCATCTTCCGATCGGCCGCCGACGTCGTCACCATCGCGTAGATGAGGGCGTCCTGAGGGGAGATCGCGGTCTGCATGGGGCGTCCTGGGATGGGCGGCGGCGCCGCAGGAAGGAAGAAGCGTCTAGCTAGAGGCTTCGCCCGCCGTGTTCAACGGGACGCCGCGCCGCGCAGGGCCGTGGAGGAGATCGGATCGCGCAGACCGTGCAGGAACACCCAGGCTGGCGCCCGGCGGTCCGGCAGGCTCGCCGCCGCGGCCTCCGGGATGCGCCAGCGGCCGAGCGCGATCGCCGCCTGCGCCGACAGGGGTGCGAAGGTGCCGCCAGGGCGGTCGACGAACGCCATCGGCACGAGGTCCGCGATGGCGCGCCAGCGCTCCCAGCGGTGCAGCCCGGCGAGGTTGTCGGCCCCCATCACGAAGACGAAACGCACCCCGGGCCGCCGGGCCTTCAGGAAGGCGACGGTGTCGGCGGTGAAGGTGAAGCACCACGCCGCCTCGAGCGCCGTGACGACGATGCGCGGGTCGCGCGCGAGCCGCCGGGCGGCGGCCACACGCTCGGCGAGGGGGGCGAGGCCGTCGCGCGCCTTCAGCGGGTTACCCGGCGTCACCATCCACCAGACGCGGTCGACGCCGAGGCGGGCGAGCGCGGTCTCGGCGACGGCGAGGTGGGCGCGGTGCGGCGGGTTGAACGACCCGCCATAGAGGGCAATCCGCATGCCGGGCGCCGAAGGCGGCACCCGCAGCCAGTCGGCTCCGGCGTCGGCCGCGGCCCCCTCCCCCGCTCCACGCGTCACGGACGTGTCTGGCCGTGCCCGCGCACGCGGTACTTGAAGCTAGTCAGCTGCTCGACGCCGACCGGCCCGCGCGCGTGCATGCGCCCGGTGGCGATGCCGATCTCCGCCCCCATGCCGAACTCGCCGCCGTCGGCGAACTGCGTCGAGGCGTTGTGGAGGACGATGGCCGAATCGACCTCCGCCATGAACCGCTCAGCCGCGAGAACGTCGTCGGTGAGGATCGCGTCGGTATGGTGCGAGCCGTGGGTCTCGATGTGGGCGATCGCCGCGTCGAGGCCGTCGACCACCGCCGCGGAGATGATCGCGTCGAGATATTCGGTGGTCCAGTCGGCCTCGCTCGCCGGCTTCGCCGCCGGATAGAGGGCGCGGACGGTCGCATCCCCGCGGATTTCGCAGCCCGCCTCGGCGAGGGCCTCGAGCACCGGGGCGACGTGGGTGCCGGCAAGGGCACGATCGAACAGCAGCGTCTCGGCGGCGCCGCAGATGCCGGTCCGCCGCATCTTCGCGTTGACGACGATCCGCTTCACCATCTCGAGGTCGGCCGGCGCATGCACATAGACGTGCACGAGGCCCTCGAGGTGGGCGAACACCGGCACGCGCGCCTCGTCCTGGACGCGGGCGACGAGGCTCTTGCCACCGCGCGGCACGATGACGTCGAGATTGCCGGCAAGGCCGGCGAGCATCTCGCCGACGGCGGCGCGGTCAGCGATCGGCACGAGCTGGATGGCGTCGGCCGGCAGGCCCGCCGCCTCGAGGCCGCGGGCGAGGCAGGCGTGGATCGCCCGCGACGTGCCGAGGGCGTCCGAGCCGCCGCGCAGCACCACGGCGTTGCCGGCCTTCAGGCAGAGCGCCCCCGCGTCGGCGGTGACGTTCGGCCGGCTCTCGTAGATGACGCCGACGACGCCGAGCGGCGTGCGGACGCGCTCGATCATCAGGCCGTTCGGGCGCTCCCAGGCGGCGACGACCGCGCCGACGGGGTCGGGCAGCGCCGCGACCTCCTCGAGCGAGCGGGCGATCGCCTCGATCCGCCCATCGTCGAGGGTCGAGCGGTCGATGAAGGAGCCCGCCTGTCCGGCCTCGCGCATGGCGGCGACGTCGCGCCGGTTGGCGACGAGGATGTCCTCGCGCCCGGCCCGGACGGCGGCCGCCATCGCCGCGAGGGCGGCGTTCTTGGGCTCGGTCGGTGCCAGCGCCAGGGAGCGGGCGGCGGCACGGGCGCGCCGGCCGATGTCGGCCATCAGCGCCGGGACGTCGTCACGTGCCTGATCCTGTCCGGCTTCCACCGGACGAAGCGATGTCAGCATGTCTCGTCCTCCTCGTGGCGGTGGCGGCCGTGCAGCGCCATGTCGTCCCGGTGGATCATCTCGCTGCGCCCGGCATAGCCGAGGATCGCCTCGATCTCCGCCGTCTTGCGGCGGACGATGCGCTCCGCCTCGGCGCGGTCGTAGGCGACGAGCCCGCGGCCGAGCTCTCGGCCCGCCTCGTCGACGATCCGCACGCAGTCCCCGCGCTCGAAGGCACCCTCGACGGCCGCGACGCCCGCCGGCAGCAGGCTGCGGCCGGCCTGCAGCGCCGTCACCGCGCCGGCGTCGACGACGAGGGTGCCGCGCGGATCGAGCGAGCCGGCGATCCACGTCTTGCGGGCCGTGGCGGGCGTGCGGGCGGCGAGGAACCAGGTGCAGCGTCCACCGTCGTCGACCGCGGCGAGCGGGTGCAGCCGTTTGCCGGAGGCGATCACCATGGCGGTACCGGCAGCGACGGCGATCTTGGCCGCGTCGACCTTCGTCTTCATGCCGCCGCGCGACAGCTCGGAGCCGGCGGCCCCCGCCATCGCCTCGACCGCCGGCGTGATCGCCTCGACGACCGGCAGGTGGACGGCGTTCGGGTCCTGGGCCGGCGGCGCCGTGTAGAGGCCGTCGATGTCGGAGAGGAGCACGAGCGTGTCGGCGCTCGCCATCGTGGCGACGCGGGCAGCGAGGCGGTCATTGTCGCCGTAGCGGATCTCGGTGGTGGCGACGGTGTCGTTCTCGTTGATGACGGGCACTGCGCCGAGGCGGGCGAGGGTCGCGAAGGTCGAGCGGGCGTTGAGGTAGCGCCGGCGCTCCTCGGTGTCGCCGAGCGTCAGGAGCACCTGAGCGGCGGTGACCCCGTGACGGCCGAAGGCCTCCGACCAGGCGCGGGCGAGCGCGATCTGGCCGACCGAGGCCGCCGCCTGGCTCTCCTCGAGCTTGAGGGCCCGCCGCGGCAGCCCGAGCACGCCGCGCCCGAGCGCGATCGCCCCGGAGGAGACGACGATCACCTCGGTGCCGCCGGCCCGGAGGGCGACGAGGTCGGCGACGAGGCTGTCGAGCCAGGCCGACTTCAGCCGCCCGGTCGTGCCTTCCACGAGGAGCGCCGAGCCGACCTTGACGACGAGCCGCCGCGAGGCGGCGAGCCGGCGCCGGCCGGCCTCCGCGTCCGCCACGACGGCGGCCACGGGCGCTGCGGTCACCGCGCTCACGGCTGCCACCGCTCGGCGGGCTCCGTGGGCAGGTCGCTCGGGTCCGGCTCGGCGGCACCGTCGATCGTCCGCAGCAGCGCCCGCAGCGCCCGCTCGACGCCTTCCCGGCTCGCCGAGGAGAGTGCCAGCGGCGTCTTCTTCGCGGCCCGGCCGAGCGCCTTCAGGCGCTTCTGGCGGGTCTCCTCGTCGAGGGCGTCGACCTTCGACAGGGCGACGATCTCCGGCTTGTCGGCGAGCCCCTCGCCATAGGCGGCAAGCTCGCGGCGGACGACCCGGTAGGCGGCGGCCGGGTTCTCGTCGGTGCCGTCGACGAGGTGCAGGAGCACCTGGCAGCGCTCGACGTGGCCGAGAAAGCGGTCACCGAGGCCGACACCCTCGTGGGCCCCCTCGATGAGGCCCGGGATGTCGGCGAGCACGAACTCGCGCGCATCGACCCGGACGACGCCGAGGCCGGGATGCAGCGTCGTGAACGGATAGTCGGCGATCTTCGGCTTCGCCGCCGTGACGGTGGCGAGGAAGGTCGACTTGCCGGCGTTCGGCAGGCCGACGAGGCCGGCGTCGGCGATCAGCTTCAGGCGCAGCCAGATCCACTTCTCCTCCGCCTCCTGGCCGGGGTTCGCCCGCCGCGGCGCCTGGTTGGTGGAGGACTTGAAGTAGGCGTTGCCGAAGCCGCCGTTGCCGCCCTTCAGCAGGCGGAACCGCTCGCCGACGCGCGTCATGTCGGCGATCAGCGTCTCGCCGTCCTCCTCGAGGATCTCCGTGCCGGCCGGCACCTTGAGGACGACGTCGCGGCCCTTGGCGCCGGAGCGGTTGCGGCCCATGCCGTGGCCGCCGGTGCCGGCCTTGAAGTGCTGCTGGTAGCGGTAGTCGATCAGCGTGTTGAGGCCGTCGACGCACTCGATCCACACGTCGCCGCCGCGGCCGCCGTCGCCGCCGTCCGGTCCGCCGAACTCGATGAACTTCTCGCGGCGGAACGACACCGCGCCCGCGCCGCCGGCCCCGGAGCGCACGTTCACCTTGGCCTGGTCGAGGAACTTCATGACAGGGTTGTCTCGCGCGACGCGGCGGCGAGCGCGGAAAAGCGCTCGCGCGTCAACAGCGTGTCCGTATGGGGGAGGTCGGCGCGCCGCGCAAGGCAGAACACGCGGCTCTCGCCCGTCACCTCGAAGCCGAGGCGCGTCTGAACCGCCAGCGAGGGCCGATTGCCGACGAAGACGCCAGAGCGGACCCGCTCCGCCCCGAGCGTGCCGAAGGCGAAATCGAGGACGGCCCGGCCGGCCTCGGTGGCGTAGCCGAGACCCCAGCGCGAGGGCGTCAGCCAGTAGCCGAGCTCGGGCGCCGGGCCGAGTTCGTCGAGCCCGATGCAGCCGGCGAGGCCGTCGCGGTCGCAGATGACGAGCGGCAGGGCGGTGCGGCGCGCGAGGTCCTCGCCGGCGCTGGCGAAGAATACTTCCGCGTCTGTGCGCCGGTAGGGGAACGGGACCCGCGCCAGCCAGCGGATCACCGGCCAGTGGCCGATCGCCGCGACGAGCGCGTCGAGGTCGGCCGCCACCGGCGGCCGCAGCGTCAGCCGCGGCGTGACGATCCGGACGGCGGCGAGGTCGACGACCCTGCTCATCGCCAGGCGCCTTCGTCGCGCGCGTTCCGCGCCGGCGCCGTCTTGGTTTCGGCCGTGCCGGTGCGTCCGCCCCAGGCCCGCAGCGCCTGCCAGCACTTGCGGTCGAGGCGGTAGCGCTCGACCGACATCATGCCGCGCAGCGCCTTGGAGTGGCGCAGGCCCGTGCCGACCCACTGGAAGCCGCACTTCACGATGACCCGTCGCGAGGCCTCGTTGGTCATCCGGCAGGAGGCCCACACCTCCTCGAGCGCGCTGGAGCGGAAGGCGTGGTCGATCACCGCCTGCGCCGCCTCGGTGGCGAAGCCCTGGTTCCAGAACGGCTCGCCGATCCAGTAGCCGACCTCGGTGTCGCCGGTCGCCGGCTGCGGGCCGAAGCCGACGGCGCCGATGACCGGCATGCCGGGCCGACGCAGCCGCACAAGCAGCCCGCGCCCCGGCGAGGGCGTCGTCACCCGCGCGATCCACGCCTCGGCGTCGGCGCGCTCGTAGGGATGGGGCATCGTGGCGAGATTGGTCGCGATCTTCGGATTGTCGGCCAGCGCCGCGAGCGCGGCCGCATCCTCCCGGCGGGGCGCGACCAGCACGAGGCGCCGGGTGGTCAGACATTCGTCGTCGTCTTCGAGGCTCTCGTCTTCGGCGAACATGGGAACTCTCCGGTCCGAAACGCACGAGGGGAGGCGTTCGACCGCCTCCCCTCCGCGCTCGCCGGAGAGTGACGGTCGTCCCGTCAGCCCCCGCGGTCTTGTCGGACCGTCCTCGCACCGGGGTCTGAAGAGACACCGGCGCGGGGACTTCCCAAAGCCGGCTTCTACTCGGCGGCTTCCGCCGTCGGAAGTACGGAAATGTACGTGCGGCCGTTGGCCTTGGCCTGGAACTTCACCTTGCCCTCGACGACGGCGAAGATGGTGTGGTCGACACCCATGCCGACGCCGGTGCCCGGATGCCACTTCGTGCCGCGCTGGCGGACGATGATGTTGCCGGAGACGACGGCCTCGCCGCCAAACTTCTTGACGCCGAGGCGTCGGCCGGCCGTATCACGACCGTTGCGGGACGAACCGCCTGCCTTCTTGTGAGCCATGGGGCTCTCCTCTTCCTACCCGTTTTCCGACTCAGGCCTTCGCCGCGCTGCCCGGCTCGATGCCGGTGATGCGCACGACGGAAAGCCACTGGCGATGACCGTTGCGGCGGCGCGAATTCTGCCGGCGCCGCTTCTTGAAGACGATCACCTTGTCGCCCCGGGTCTGCTTCACCACTTCGCCGGCCACGGTGGCACCCGCGACGGTCGGCGCGCCGACCACGGTGCCGGCCTCGCCGCCGACCATCAGAACCTCGCCGAAGGTGACGGTGTCGCCCGCCTCGGCGGCGAGCTTTTCGATCGTCACCTCGTCACCGGCGGCGACGCGGTATTGCTTGCCGCCGGTCTTGATCACTGCAAACATCGTCCGTCACGTCCTGCGTTCTCGGCCGGCCGCCCGGCCGGAGCCGGTCGTTCACGACACATGTTGCGCGCCCTTCGGTGCCGCGCGTGGCCGGCCGGTGCGGCAGGCATCGTCGCGGTCTTTCGGGGTGACGGGCCCGTCCGCTCCCGTCGGGAGCGCGGCATCGTCGAAACCTCGGGCAGCGCGTTCGGCGAGATTCCCCCGCCTTTTCGCCCGGGCGGTCTATACGCTCGCGCCTCCCGCGTCAACGCCGCACGGGGGTTTACAGGCCTTCGGACGGTCTCCGGATGGGCCTTGGATGCCCTCCCGGCGCCGGCGTTGCAACGGCGCATCACACGACAGACGAGAGCCTGTCTCCAGGCGGCCTCCGCGGCCACGAGACGAGGGGCAGGCGCCCCCTGCCGGCCTGCGCCTTACGTCACCCGATGGCCCCGGCCTTCCGCCGCGAGCCTGGCCGCCGTCTCCCGCTCGATCTCCCGCCACAAGGCGTCGAAGCCGTCGGCATCGATCCGCCCGAAATGCTCGAAGGCGACGGCCGCCGCCGTGACCACCCGCCGCCGGTGACGGCGCTGCCAGGAGGCGAGGCGCCAGCGCGCCGGGGAGGCCGGCAGCCGTCCCGTCGGCAGGAACGCCCGCGCCGTCGCCCTTGCCGACGCCACGCGCACGCAGACCGGCGCGAGCAGGTAGCCGGACGATTCGTAGAAGACGGCCCGCGCTACTTCCGCGGGCTCGAGCCCCTCGACGAGAAGTCCGGGCTGCCGGCATGCCGGGCGGGCAACGAGGACGGGAAAGTCGCCGCCGTCCACCCGCATCGCCGCATGGCCCGGCAGGTGCGCCGGCCGGCAGACCAGCGTCTCCTGCCGCCGCCCGAAGACCACCGAAAAGAGCTCCGGATCGCGCAGCGTGCCGAACAGGAAAAGCGGCAGGTCGCCCCCCGCCCCGGCCACCGCTCCGGAGAGCCCGGCCGTCACTCCGGCAAGATGCATCCGGCTGGTCGCGCCGGCCGGCCAGCCATCATGAAGGCGAGGGGTGACTGCGGGGTCGTCGAAGCGGGACATCGGCCTTGGCCTCGGTGGCGGCGCGCCGACGAGACTAGGCACGGGCCGCGGCCGAGGCCAGCCCGGCGCGTCGGCAAGGCGTGCGGCGGCGCGACGCCAGCGCACAGGTCCGGGCCGACGGCCGGGCCGTAACTCATGGCACTGGCGGCTGACGGAGCGATCATGGCGGAGCAGGTGGCGATCATCGGGGCAGGCATGGCGGGGCTCGCCGTGGCCCGCCGTCTGGCCGCAGCGGGGCTCCGACCCACCCTCTTCGACAAGAGCCGGGGCCTCGGCGGGCGCATGGCGACGCGGCGCGTCGGCGACCTCACCTTCGACCACGGCGCCCAGTACTTCACCGCGCGCGGGTCCCGCTTCCGCGCTCTCGTCGACGACTGGCGCGGCGCCGGCCAGGCGGCCGAGTGGTTCGAAGGCGCCTTCGTCGGCGTGCCGGCGATGACGGCGCCTTCGCGGGCAATGGTCGGCGACCTCCCCGTCGTCGGCGGCTGCACTGTGATGGGCCTTGCCCGCGACACGGCGGGCTGGACGGTTCTCGCGAACGGCGCAGCCGTCGCGACGCCCGGCAACGGCAGCTTCGCGGCCGTCGTCCTCGCCGTGCCGGCGCCACAGGCAGTGCCGCTCGCCGCTAGTGCCGGGGTCGCCTTTCCCGCACTCGCCGCCGTGCGCTACGCCCCCTGCTGGGCGCTGATGCTCGCCTTCGCGGCGGCCCTCCCCGGCGACTGGACGCACCTGAGACCGGAGGACGGCCCGCTGGCCTGGGTTGCCCGCAACAGCGGCAAGCCCGGCCGCAGCGGCGAGACCCTGGTTGTGCACGCCGGCCCCGCGTGGTCGCGGGAGCACCTCGAGGAGACGCCGGAGGCAGTCGCCGCGGCGCTCAGCCCGCACTGGCGCGCCGCCACCGGGATCACCGTCATGCCGACGTACGCCGCCGCCCACCGCTGGCGCTACGCCCTCGTCGAGGACACGGCGGGCGCCTCGTTCCTGTGGGACGGCGACGCGCGTCTCGGCGCCTGCGGCGACTGGGGCCTCGGCCCGCGTGTCGAGGCCGCCTTCGACAGCGGCGAGGCGATGGCCGGCGCCGTACTCGCGACCCTGGAGGCGACCCGTGCCCGCTGATGTCCGCCGGGACGCCTCGAGCCACGCCCGCGACGACGCCCCGGGAGACCCGCCGATTGGCCTGCCACAGGGTCCGCGGAAGCCGGAACGCGACGGCGTGCGTGACGGGGAGCGCAGCGATGTTCGGCCCGGCGAGCCTGACGTCGGCCCCGGCCTCACTGTCTATTTTGACGGCTCCTGTCCCCTCTGCCGGGCGGAGATCGGCCACTACGCCTCCGAGCCGGGCGCGGCGCGGCTGTGCTTCCAGGACATCTCGCAGGGCGAAGCCGCCGCCCCCGGGCCGGACCTCACGGCGGCGGAGGCGATGGCGCGTTTTCACGTCCGCCGGGCGGACGGGTCGCTGCTCTCCGGCGCCGCCGCCTTCGTCGCCATCTGGCGCGTCCTGCCGCGCTGGCGCTGGGCCGCCCGCATCGCGACCCTGCCGGGTGTCATGCCCATCCTGGAGACCGGCTACCGCCTGTTCCTCCCCCTCCGCCCCCGTCTCGCCCGCCTCGTCGGCGCCCTGACGCGGGAGCGCGGGGACCGGCCGCGACGATCCGGGTGAGAGGACGAGCGAGGCGGGGATGTCATGGGCCTCACGGAGGCCTGCGTGAGCGGAAAGGCAAGACGCCGGACGAATCGCGCCACGCGTCCGCCGATGATTGCGCCCCCGCCCGAGGGTGCTGGCCGCTGCAGGCCCCTCGCGCGAGGGTGCCGGCCGCTGCCAGCACTCGGCGTCAGTTGGGGGGACGGCCCGGCCGAAACGACCGCTTGTCCGCCCGCCCTTGCCTGTGTATGGTCCGCGCCGCTCGTCGACCGGCGGCCCGGGGAGGCTCTCTCCGCGGCCGCAGACACGTTACGGAGAGGTGCCGGAGCGGTCGAACGGGGCGGTCTCGAAAACCGTTGGGCGCGCAAGCGTCCCCAGGGTTCGAATCCCTGCCTCTCCGCCACACGTTCACTTCAAGTCATTGACGTTAATTTCTACTTCAATACATTGATCTTACTGGCTGTGACCAGCCGGATCGCCGCGCTGCCTGCACTGCAACCTCCACAATGCCGGCGGACACAGGCGGCCTGACGCGGACATTGATGGACGTGGGACAGGGCGGCACCCGGTTCGGATACCGCCCCGGCAGGCTCCCCAGCGGCGGCCAGGTTACGCCGCCTTGGCGCGACCCCAAGCGTCAACATCTCTGTTACGCGCAATGCGCCACTCACGGGTCAGAAATGGACGACGATCCCCGCTCAACGGGGTCAAGGTTTCACGCCGGGTCAGACTCGGGCTGAGCGATCGAAGCGGCAGCCGACCTCTCAGCCACCCACCGCCCTGTCAGCCCTTCGCCGAAATTTCCTCGGCTGTGACGAGTAGGACGTCGCCGTCGAGAAGCGGACGGGCGACGGAGAAGAACGCCGCCACCGTCGCAGAGGCGTTGTGGGCGTCCATCGCCGCCCTGTCGGCGAACCTCTCGTAGGTGGTGAAGACGCAGGGATCTTCCGGATTCTGCGAGATGAAGAAGCCGAGCGTGCCCGGCTCGTTGGCCTCGACGTCGGCGGCGACGTCGAGGAGGGCGGCGCGCATCGCCGCCTCCGCCCCCCGCTTTGCTCGGATGACCGCGGTGATCGTCGGCATCAGAAGGTCTTCCAGTCGCCGTCGGCCTCGAAGGCGGCCGCCGCCCGGTAGATGGTCGCCTCGTCCCAGTCCTTGGCGACGAGCATGAGGCCGACCGGCAACCCGTCGCTCAGGCCGCATGGGATCGACATTGCCGGATGGCCGGTGACGTCGAACGGCGAGGTGATCGAGATCATCTCGAAGGCGCGCGCGACGATCTCCTCGAGCGGTGCGTCCTTCTCGGGGATCTTGGTGGCGACGATCGGCAGCGTCGGCATCAGCAGCAGGTCGTACTCGGCGAACTTGGCGTCGTAGGCCGCCTTGGCGCGCCGGGAGAGGTTCTGCCCCTTGGCGTAGTAACGGCCGCGATAGTGCTCGATGCCCCACATGCCGACCAGCATCGACAGCTTCAGCGTCTCGGACAGGTCGTCGGCGCGGTCGCGCCACATCGAGTGGGCGTCGAGCAGGCTGACGTCGTACTGTCCCTTCCAGTTGAAGCCCATGCCGTTGCCGAGCATCATCTGCGCGACCATGCCCTCGAGGCAGACCGGACCCCACGCGGCGGCGGCGAGCAGGTGCTCGGGGATCGAGACTTCCTCGACCGCAGCGCCCATCGCCTCGAAGCGGGCGGCCGCCGCGTGGACCTTCTCGCTGACGCCGCTCTGCAGGTTGGGCGCCGTGAAGCCCTCCTTGAGGATGCCGATCTTGAGACCACTGGCCCCCTTGCCGAGCGCCTCCGTATAGGCCGACACCTTCGGCGCGTACTGGCGCGGGTCGAGCCCGTCCGCTCCGGCGAGGACCTCGAGCAAAAGCGCGTTGTCGGCCACCGTCGCCGTCATCGGGCCGGTGTGGTCGACAGTCGCTTCGATCGGCATGACGCCGGTGTAGGGGACGAGCCCGTGCGTCGCCTTCATGCCGTAGATGCCGCAGTAGGAGGCAGGCATGCGGATCGAGCCGCCCTGATCGCCACCGATCGCCATGTCGACCTCGCCGGCGGCGACGAGCGCGCCGCTGCCCGAGGAGGAGCCGCCGGCCGAGTAGCCCATCTTCACCGGGTTCTGAACCGGGCCCGGGTCGGAGGTATGGCTACCGCCCGACAGGCAGAAATGCTCGCAGACCGCCTTGCCAAGGATGGTGGCGCCGGCGTCGAGCATGCGGGTGACGATCGTCGCGTCCATGATCGGGACGAAGCCCTCGAGCGTCGCGGCGCCGTTCATCATCGGCACGCCGGCGAGCGCGACGTTGTCCTTGAGAGCGACGGTCTTGCCGGCGAGCTTGCCCTCCGGCGCGCCCTTCACTTCGCTCTTGTAGTACCAGGCGCCGTACTTGTTCTCCTCGCCGACCGGGCGATAGCCGGGCGTGCGCGGATACTTTACCGGCGTGACGAAGTCCGGCGTCTCGTCGACGACGTCGTAGGCGTCGAAGCTGCCCTGCATCAGCGCCACGTACCTGCCGGCCTCCTCGACCGACATCGTCATGCCGAGGCCGGCCGCCATCTCGGCGACCTGGGCGGCGGTGGGGCGGGAAATGGCCATGGCGGTTCCTCTCTCACGAAGACGGAGCTGGGTTGGCTCGGGAAATGGGGGATGCCGGCGGTGCCGGCGGGAAGTCTGCTACGCGAGCGCCATGCCGACATGTCCCGACAGGAGATCGGCGCGGCTCACCTCGCCGGTGATCCGCCCCTTCTGGATGTGGAGGACGCGGTCCGACAGCGAGGTGATGAAGTCGAGGTTCTGCTCGACGATGATCATCGACAGTGCCCAGCGTTGCTTCAGTCCGAGCAGCGTCTCGATGATCTCCTCGATGATCGACGGCTGGATCCCTTCCGTCGGCTCGTCGAGGAGGATGAGCTTCGGCCGCGTGCAGAGGCAGCGGGCGAGGGCGAGGAGCTGCTGTTCGCCTCCCGAGAGGGCGCCGCCGCGGCGGTCGAGCAGGCGGACGAGCCGCGGGAACTCCGTCAGAACGTCGTCGATGACCTTGGCATCTTCCTTCCTGGCGCTGGCGAGACCCATGCGGAGGTTCTCGTGCACGCTCAGCGTCGGGAAGATCTCGCGGCCCTGCGGCACGAGCCCGAGGCCAAGGCGCGAACGCTCGTACGTCTTCAGCCTGGTGATGTCGCGCCCGAGGAAGGAGACGCTGCCGCCGGTCGACGGCAAAGCACCCATCAGGGTGCGCATCGTCGTCGTCTTGCCCATGCCGTTGTGGCCGAGGATGCCGAGATATTCTCCCGCCGCCATCGAGAAGGTGATCCCGGCGAGGATTGGCACTTTGCCGTAGCCGGCCTTGATGCCCTGGACCACCAGGAGGGGATCGGGCAGCTGGGGTTCGGGAAGCCCGCTCATGCGGCCACCTTCTTGCCGAGATAGACGTCGCGGACGCGCTGGTCGGCGAGCACCTCGTCGATGCCGGCCTCCGTCATGATCCGGCCCTGATGAAAGACCGTCACGGTCTTGGCGATCATCTTGATGAAGGCCATGTCGTGTTCGACGACGACGAGCGCACGGGTCTCGTTGATCTCGCGGATGATCTCGGCGGTGCGCACGGTCTCCTCGTCGGTCATGCCGGCCGCGGGTTCGTCGAGAAGGATGAGCTCAGGGTCGGCAGCGAGCACGGTGCCGATCTCCACCCACTGCCGCTGCCCATGCGACAGCGTGCCGACGATGGCGTTTGACTGGGCCGCCAGCCGGATCTTCTCGAGGACGGCGTCGACGAGCGGTCCGATGGCTTTCGGCGCCGCCTTGCGCCGCGCCGCCAGCCAGACGTTCTCCCGCACGGAGAGGCCGTTGAAGACGTTGGGGATCTGCGTCTTGATGCCGACGCCCATGCGAGCAATCTCGTGCGGCGGCCGGCCGGTGACCGGCTGGCGCCGGAAGGCGATCGAACCCGACGTGGGCACGAGCTGCCCGGTGAGCATCTTGAAGAAGGTCGACTTGCCCGCACCGTTGGGGCCGATCAGGCACCGCAGCTCCATCTCCTGCAGGGTGAAGGTGACGTCGTCGTTGGCGACGACGCCGCCGAAACGCATCGTCAGGTTGCGCGTCTCGAGCAGGGGGACCAGTTCGGCCATCACTCCGCTCCCACGACTTCGCCAGCGCGAGGGGGCGTGGCCGAGCGTCGCTCGGTGGCGAACCGGCCGACTCTCAGGGCGACAGCGCGGATCGTCGGGACGATGCCCTTCGGCAGCAGCAGCACGAAGCCGACGAGAATGACCCCGAGCACCAGATTCGAGTTGAAGGCCTGCTGCGAGCCGATCTGCGAGACCAGATACTGGATGATGAAGCAGCCGATCACGGGTCCAAGCAAGGTGCCGAGGCCGCCGATGGTGATCCAGATGATGATTTCGGCGGACAGCGACAGGCTGAAGATCGTTGGTCCGACGAAGGCACCCCAGTTGACGTAGAGCGCTCCTGCGAGGCCGGAGACGGCGCCGCCGAGAACGAACACGCCGAGCTTGACCAGCCGCGGATCGTAGCCGAGCAGCGAGGCGCGCACCTCGTTCTCGCGCACCGCGACGGCGATGCGGCCGAACGGGCTCGCCAGCACCAGCCGCAGCAGGAGGTAGACCCCGACGAGCGTGCCACCGGTCACCCACCAGGACTGCTCCGGCGACAGGATCGCCGTTGGGTCGTAGGGCATGTTGAAGGTCGGCACGGCCGGAATGCCGTTGAAGCCGCCGAGCCGGGCATTGCCGATCTTGTACTCGTCGCCAGCGGTGGAATTGACGACGTTGAAGAGGATCAGCGTCACCGTCAGCGTGATCACACCGAGGTAGACGTCGCTGATCCGGCCGTAGAAGACGAAGTAGCCGAGTGCCGCTGAGAACAAGGCCGGCACGATCACTGCGAGGAGAATGGCGTTGGTCGAGTCGCCGAAATTGATTGCCGCTACCGCATAGGCGTAGGCGCCGAGGCCGAAGAAGGCCGTCTGTCCGAACGACAGGATACCGCCGAACCCCCAGATGAAGGCGAGGCCGAGGGCGAGCACCGCCATGGCGGCGAACAGCGTCACCTGCATCAGCTCGAAGATTTCGAGATAGCTCGGAAGCGCCGCCACGACGACGATGGCGAGCAGCGTGGCGGCGGCTTGCACGAGGAGAGTCTGCCGATCGGTCATCACAGCGTTCCCTTGAAGAAGCGACCCGAGATGCCCTGCGGCAGCAGGCGAATGAGAACGATGGCGGAGACGAACAGGATCACCTCTCCGTAGACCGGCGTGGTGAAGTAGGCGCCCATCTGGTTGACGAGGCCGAACAGGCCGGAGGCCGACAGCGTCCCGGAGATGATCGCCGCGCCGCCGCCAACGACCGTGATGAACGCCTTGGCGACGTAGGCCGAGCCCATCACCGGGGTGATGCCGGATACCGGGGCGAGGAGGCCGCCGGCGAGGCCGGTGACCGCCGCCCCGATCGCGAAGGTCGCCATGTAGATGCGGGCCGGGTTGACGCCGAGGGTCGCCGCCATGCCGGGGTTCTGCATCACCGCACGGGCGACGAGGCCGAAGCGGGTGAAGCGCATGACGCCGTAGACGATCGCCATCATGACGATGGCCATGGCGAGCAGGAACAGCGTGTAGTAGCTCGACCGGTAGCCGCCGATCTCGAAGCCGCCGAGCGGCGTCGGCACCCCCTGGATGGTGTTGCCGTAGATCGTCGTGACGATGCCGATGATGGCGAGCGACAGGCCCCAGGTGGCGAGCATGGAATCGACGAGGCGGCCGTAGAGGAAGCGGATCAGGCCGCGCTCGACGACGAGCCCGACGAGGCCGACGAACAGGGGCGCCACGACCAGCATGGCAATCCAGATGTTCAGCCCGGCATTGGCCGAGATCACCGTCGCGTAGGCGCCGAGCATCACGAACTCGCCGTGGGCGAGATTGATGATGCGCATCATGCCGAAGATGACCGCAAGGCCCAGGCACAACAGGAACAGTGACGCGGCGCCGTTGATCACGTCCAGCGCCAGGATGACCGAGATGTCCATGTCTTGACCCGTTGTTCGAGCGGGGCGGGCGGCGCCCGCCCCGCGAAGTCGGCTGCCCGTCGGATCGGGGAGCGGCGGATCAGATGTCGATGACGTACTGCTGGTTGTCGTTCGGGTTGTCGATGAGGTTGCAGACGCCCGCCGTGTCGAGAGGTTTGGCGTCGGGGAACGTCTCCAGCACCGACCACTTCCGGTCCTTCACCTCGGCGAGGTAGGCGTTGCGGATGGTGTGGTGGGTGGCATGGTCGATCGTTACCTTGCCGCTCGGGCCGTCAAAGGACAGGCCGGTCTCGAGCGCCTCGATCACCGCCATGCGGTCGAGGGTGCCCGCCTTCTTGACGCCCTCGGCCCAGAGGTAAAAGCCCTCGTAGGTCGCGGCGGCGAGTTCGCTGATGTACGGAATGTCCGGCGACATCTTCTTAAGCTTCTCGACATAGGCGGTGCTCGCCGGCGTCGTCAGCTCCTCGAAGTAGCCGTAGGCGCCGAGGATGCCGTCGCTCTCCTTGGCGTCGAGCGTCGACGGCTCGTTGACGAGGCCGAACGTGGTCGACGCGATCGGGATCTGGTCCTTCATGCCCGCCGACGTCCACTGCCGATAGAAGGCGGTATGATTGCCGCCGACCAGCGCCGACAGGATCAGATCCGGCTTCGCTGCCTGGATCTTCGAGATGGTCGGGCCGAAGTTGGTCACGTCGAGCGGGAAGAAGTCGACCGACAGGATCTCTCCGCCATTGTCCTTGACGTACTTCGTCATCCACTTGGCGGTGATCTGGCCGTAGTTATAGTCGGCGGCGATGATGTAGGCCTTTTTGCCCGTCTTTCCCATGGCGTAGGGGACGAGCTTCTCCACTGTCTGGGCCGGCGTTGTGCCGGTGCAGAAGGTGTTGCGGTCGCAGACACCGCCCTCGTAGAGGGTGTTGTAGAAGTAGAGCACCTTGAAGCGGTCGAAGGTCGGACGCACCGCCTCGCGCGAAGCTGAGGTAATGCCGCCATGCACCACGGCGACCTTGTCTTTCAGCGCCAACTGCTGCGCGTACTGCGAATACAACTGTATGTTTGACTGGGTATCGTAGTGAACGAGCTTCAGCGGACGCCCGAGGAGGCCGCCGGCCGCGTTGATTTCCTCGATGCCGAGTTCGAGGCTGGCGACCATCGGCATGCCGGAGGCTGCGATCGGCCCCGACTGGTCGTGCAGGCTGCCGACCAGGATGGGATCTTCGGCACCGAGGGCACCCCGCGTGAAGATTGCCGGCGCAGCGAGGAGGGCGGCCGAAGTCGTGAGCGACGACGTGAGGAGGCTGCGACGCGTGATGGCCATGAATGATCCCCTGGACGGTAGGGCCTGAGCGGTCCGGCGATCATTTGTAATGGCAATATTTGAATTCGCAACTGAATTTTCCAGAAGCCCCGGCGGTGGCCCGGCAGGCTTCAGAGACCTCGCGTAGCGTCCTGCGGCGGCCCGGATCAGGACGGCCCGAGAACGGTGAAGTCGTAGCCGTCGACGCGCGCCAGATGGATCGGCCGTCGCCCGCCGGCGAGCGGTGCGGCGGCATTGCCGCGCGCCGTCCGATGTTGCGGCGCCCTCCCCAGCATGCGCCGCAACTCACGTGCGCGCAGCGTCCCGGCCGCCTGCACAAGCGAGGCGAGGCAGTGCACCCCCTCGTAGCAGGACTGGCCGAAGTCGTTCGCCGGTGGCGGGGTGTCGCCGTAGAGCCCGTGGTAGCGCTCCAGGAAGGCACCATTGTTACGCGACTTCATGGAGGCGAAATAGGCCGAGGTGACGAACAGGTTCTCGGTGGCGTTCTCGTCGAGCCCGTAGAGGATCGTCTCGTCGATCGCCGAGCAAAAGCGCAGAACGCCGCGGGCGAGCCCCGCATCGGCGAACGCGCGGTTGAAGTGGATCGCATCCGATCCGAGGAAATAAGGCAGCACCACATCACTGCGGGTGCCGCGTATGGCGTCAATCAGCGCGTCGTAGTCGTGGAAATCGAGTGGTAGCAGCACCTCGCCGGTGACGGTGCCGCCCGCGGCGCGGATGATCTCCTTGGCGGTCGCGAAGGTTCGCCGGGGCCAGACATAGTCGCTGCCGCACAGGAAGTAGCGCCGGGCGTGGCGTCGACCGCTCAGCCAGTTGATCCCGGGCATCAGCAGATCGTGTGACGTCTCCCCGGTGGTCACGACGCGGCTGCCCTGCTCCAGCCCTTCGAACTGCGGCGTGTAGATGAACGGGACCCGTTCGCGGATCGCTGCTGCTGCCGGCGCGCGACCGTAGCTCGGAAACATCCCGACGATGGCGTCGACTTCCTCAATCTCGACGGCGAGGCGGGCCGCCTCGGCGGCGCGGCGGGCGGTCGAACCGGCATTGACGAGGACGAGTTCGACCGGTCGCCCGAGAATGCCGGACCCGCAATTGATCTCGTGCACGGCAAGAGCGGCGCAGGCATGGGCGGAAGGCGACCACAGGCCTGCCGCGCCTTCTTGGGCGGTCATCAACGCGATTCGGATCGCCGCACTCATGGCCTTCCCCGCACAGCGGACTCGACGACCGGAAGCACGACTCGTGCCAGCCCTCGGACCCGCCCGTCACCGCGGCGTTCCGGCTGCCGTTCCTTGGGGTGGGACACCCAAGTGGTGACAGAGCGCCGTCTTTCAGGGCGTCGACTTGCCGCCGCTGCCCAAAAAATATATGAAGCGGCGATTGTTGAATCTGGAGATTGTGGGATGTCAACTCTGTCGGCCAGCGAATCGCTCGAGCTGATTCAGCTCATCTCGGGCGTCAATCGCCGGCTGGAGCAGGCGGTCGAGGCGCGTCTCAAGCCCGCTGGCATCCCGATCGAGCAGTACCGTGTCCTCGCCTCGCTGAGCCGGCAGGACGGGCGCGCCATGGGTGAGCTTGCCGCCGAGATCTTTGTCGATTCCCCGACGCTGACCAAGATCATCGACCGCATGGTCGCGAACGCCGACGTCTTCCGCGCGCCCGACCCGCGCGACCGGCGCAAGGTGCTGATCTTTCTGTCGGAGAAAGGCCGCACGGCGATCGCGGCGCTGCGCACCCTCGTAGAGGCGCCGGAGGTCGACCTCGTCGGTCCGCTCGGCCGCGGCGATGCCGACCAGTTGCGCGCGCTACTGGAGAGCCTGCTACCGCACTAGCCAGGGGTTCAACGACCGACATCGATCCCGCTCAGGCGAGCGGACGGCCCCCGTCGACCGGAAGGACGGCGCCTGTGGTGAACGGGAGCAGCGTCGCCGCCGCCAGGACGGCGTCGGCGACGTCGTCCGGGTGGGCAAGGCGGCGGAGCGGCGTCATGTCGACCTGCCGGTCGCGCCAGCTTTCGTCGAGCCCCTTGACGAACTCGGTGTCGACGAGGCCGGGCGACACCGACACGACGCGGATGGAAGGCGCGAGCGCCCGCCCCAGCGACTTCGTCAGGTTGTCGACGGCCGCCTTGGAGGCGCAGTACGCGATGTTGCTGCCCATCGCCGAGGTGGCGGCGATCGAGGAGATGTTGACGACCAGCCCCCGGCCCTCGCGTTCAAGGAGGGGCCGGAAGGCGCGCGTGGCCGCGATGACGCCCCGAACGTTGACGGCGAGGATGCGGTCGACGAGGTGGTCATCGAGCGCGTCGAGATCGGCGTGCGCGACGAAGCGGGTGATCCCGGCGCAGTTGACGAGGATGTCGAGGCGGCCGTGTTCTTCCTCCACGTCGGCGGCGAGCGCCGACAGGGCGGCCGAATCCGTCACCGGTGCCGGCGCCGCGCGGTGGCCGCTCCCCGGCAGATCGGCGGCGAGAGCGCGCGCCAACGCTCCGGACGCATTGTACCCGACGACGACGGTGCAGCCCGCCGCCGCCAGCCTTCGCACGATGCTGGCGCCGATGCCGCCGGCGCCGCCCGTCACCACTGCGACCTTCCTGGCGAGCGGGGCCGCGCCGGGGAGCGAGGACCGCGGCGCGGCGTCCGCTGCGGCGGCGACGGGACCGTCCGCCGCCGTCATGCCGGTGCCCCGCGCTTGTGGGCGACGAGGTGCATCAGCTTGCGGTCGCGCCAGGCGCGGCGATCGGCAAGCCCCGTCACCGGAAGCGCCGCGCGGCGCTCGGCCGCTACCCGGTCGATCAGGTCCTGCGACCACGGCCGTGGCCCGGTACGGTCCTGCGCGATCGAGTGATAGAGCGGCCCGAGACGCGCGGCGTAGTCGGACACGCCGCCCGGTGCGTTGAGGTCGATGGTCTCGAACGGCCCCATGAAGGACCAGCGGTAGCCGAGGCCGTGGGAGACTGTCCTGTCGATGTCGGCGGCGGTGGCGTAGCCCGCCTCGAACAGCGCCCACGCCTCGTTGAGGAGCGCCCCCTGCAGGCGGTTGAGGATGAAGCCCTCGACCTCGCGGTTGACCACCACCGGTTCCTGGCCGACATGGTCCATCAGATCCCGCACCGTCGGCACCACGTCGCGCTCGGTCCACGGCGCCGGCACCAGTTCCACCACCGGCACGAGATGCGGCGGGTTCACCGGGTGGGCGATGAGGAAGCGGCCGCGGTTCGTGCAGCCCTCGGTGAAGGCGGAGGCGGGAATGCCCGAGCTCGAGCTGCCAACGATCGCCTCCGGCCGCATCGCCCGGTCGATCTCGAGCGACACCGCCGTCTTCACGTCGGTGCGCTCGAACACCGATTCCTGGATGTAATCGGCCTCCGCCAGCGCCTCGGCGAGGGTGTCGGCCACCGAGATGCGCCCGAGCACCGCCGAAACGTCGTCGATGAGCCCAATGTCCGCGAGCTCGGCGAGGCTCGACGCGATGTGGTCGAGAACCGCGGCGCGGATCGACGCCTCGCCATCGAACACCCGCACGGTCATGCCGGCGCGGGAGAAGACGATCGCCCACCCCGAACCGACGAGGCCGGCCCCGACGATGGCGACCTTGCTGATGCCGGCCATGGCTCAGGAGACCCGCGAGGGTTCGCCGTCGGCGAGGCAGATCTCGGTGATCCGCAGCCCCTCCTCGGTGATGCGCGAGGGGAAGCGGTCGCGCAGGCGCTCCTCGTGGATCGGGATGACGCGGCGGGACTCGTAGCCGACCTGCTTCATCATCTCCTCGGTGGCGAGCACGAGGTTGGTCTGGCTGCCGACGGCGAGGCCGACCGGCACATAGATCGGATCGGCGACGTCGACGGCACCGCCGGGGCCCTCGATGTTCTCGAAGACATAGACGAGGTCGCCGGCGAGCACCCAGGTGTCCGAGGAGGCTGACTTGCCGTCGTTGCGCACCGTCACCCACATCGAGCCATAGGTGTGGCTGTCGAAGGCGGCGTGCAGGTCGACACCCGGCAGCACGTCGGCCTTTGCTCCATCGACGGTGACGAGCCGGCGCTGGCGGGCGAGGTCGAGGCCGCGGACGATGTCGCCGGGATCCACTGCCGTCATCATCCAGCGCATCCGGTCGGGCAGCGCCATCGCCCAGGTCCACTTCGCGATCTCGCGCTCCTGGATATAGAACGTCGCCTTCGGGAAGTCCTCGACATTGCCGAAGTGATCGAAGTGGGCGTGGGTGATGAACACCGTGTCGACATCCGCCGGATCAAGGCCGATGCTGCCGAGGACGGTCTTTGGCGAGCGCCAGTTCTCGACACCGAAGCGGTCGCCCAGCACCTTGCCGTAGTCCTTGTCGTTGTAGCCGACGTCGACCATGGCGGTGTGTCCCTTGCCCTTGATCAGGGCGTAGCAATAGGGAAGCTTGACGTAGCCCTGGTTGTGGGCGCCGTAGAGGACACCGCTCTTGTGGTAGTTGGTGACGTAGCTGTACTCGAGAACCCAGATCGAATAGTCGCTCATGGTCTTCCTCCCGCTACTCTTGCTGGGGCGGGCGCGCACGTGCAGCACGCCTGCCTGAAATCGACCATCGTCAGTCCCGCCTCGACGTCGGAGGCGGCCTTCAGGACTTGGTAGGCGGTCGTGATCCGCGCGGAGGCCTCCGCCAGCGCCGCGGCACCGCCGGCGGCATCGCCAAGTCGGGCGAAGGCCGCGAGGCTTTCGCCGACCAGCCGCTGCGCGCGCGCGAGCCGTGCCTTGTGGGCCGCCAGCGCACCGGGCGCCGAAAGGCCGGCGATCGCCGCCTCGGCCGTGGCGAGCCGCTCCCGCGCGAGCCCGAGATCGGGCAGGTCAAGGATGTCGCGGCGGCCGCTCACCTCGACGAGGATGAGCAGGCCGGAGATCTGGCCGATCAGGCAGCGCAGCGTGTCGAAGACGGCGGCGGCGCCGAGCCGGTAGGCGACGAGGGCCTCGGGCGCCGCGGACGTCTCGATCGGCGCGGTGGCATCGCTCGCCGCGAAGCCGCCCGCTCCGGCGACCGCCGCGCAGTCCTCGCGGTGGATCGTGACGGCGCGCTCGAACAGCGCCCGGCCGGCGGCATCAGCGCCCATGATGTTCTCCCGGCGTGCGGTCCATCGTCGTCCGGCGCTCGACCAGCCCGGCCGGCGGAATGCGCTGCACGAACGGCTCGGCGCTCGTGTGGGTGGCGAGCTTGCGGGCGATCTCGACGGTGCTGCGCAGCATCTCGTCGACCGGCTGACGAACCGTCGTCAGGGCGTGCGACGGCCAGGCCGCCATCGCCACGTCGTCGAAGCCGACCACCGAGAGATCCTCGGGGATGGCGAGCCCAAGCTCCCGGCGGACGCCGTCCATGAAGCCGATGGCCAGGATGTCGTTGGCGCAGAAGACGCCGTCCGGTCGTGGCGAAAGATCGGCGAAGGCGCCCGCAGCGGCATAGCCGGCCTCGTAGGAGAACAGCCCCGCCTCGAGGCAGCGCGGCGGATCGAGGCCGCGCTCGACGGCGCGGTCGACGAAGCCCTTGCGCCGCTCGACGTTCGTCGAGGCGTCCGGCCGGGCGGCGACGTAGGCGAGGCGGCGGTGGCCGCGGTCGATCAGGAAGTCGGCCACCTGGGCGCCGCCGAGGATGTTGTCGCAGGTGACGCCGAAGGAATTGTCGTCGTTCGACAGCCGGTTGAAGAACACCACGGGCGTGCCCGCCTCGCCGCATTCGCGGCGTGCTTCCGACGACAGCGTCGAGGCGAGGATGATTGTCACGTCCGGCTGATAGGTGAGGAGCAGCCGCACAGCCTCGTCGATATCGCCGGTGGCGGAGGCCGCCACCAGCATGACGTTCATGTCGATCGCCCTCAGCGCCTCGGTCAGCCGGGTCACCACCTCCGGATAGAACGGGTTGGTGATGTCAGAGACGACGAGGCCGACGATGCTGGTGCGCTTGGTGATCAGGCTGCGGGCGAACGGGTTCGGCCGGTAGCCGATCTCCGCGGCACGCGCGAGCACGATGTCGCGCGTCTGCTGGGCGATGATGGCGTGCGGATGGAACGCCCGCGACACCGTCGACACGGACATGCCGAGGTCGCGCGCGAGGTCCTTGACCGTCAGCCGCGGCTTGCGACCTCGTTCGCGGGCGGGCGTGTCCAGGCTCGACATCGGGGTCCGGTCCCTTCGTTGACGGGGACTTCGAGGCGTCAGGCGGCGTTGCGGCCCCCGAAGCGGCGAACGCGGATGTTCGCCTGCTCCGCGTGGCCATGGAAGCCTTCCAGCATGCACAGCCGCGAGCACACCTCGCCGACAAGCGCGCTCGCCTCGTTCGTCAGGACCCGCTGGTAGGTGCACGTCTTGATGAACTTGCCGACCCAGAGGCCACCGGTGTAGCGCGCCGCCTTCTTGGTCGGCAGCGTGTGGTTGGTGCCGATCACCTTGTCGCCATAGGCGACGTTGGTGCGCGGGCCGAGGAACAGCGCGCCGTAGTTGGTCATGTTGGCGAGGAAATAGTCGGGGTCGCGCGTCATCACCTGCACGTGCTCGGAGGCGATGCGATCGGCCTCGGAGAGCATCTCCTCGTAGCTCTCGCAGACGATCACCTCGCCATAGTCGTTCCACGCCTGGCGAGCGGTCTCGCCCGTCGGAAGCACGGCGAGCTGGCGCTCGATCTCGGCCATCGTATCGCGCGCCAGCTTCTCGGAATTGGTGAGGAGAACGGCCGGCGAGGTCGGCCCGTGCTCGGCCTGGCCGAGCAGGTCGGTGGCGCAGATCTCGCCGTCGACGCTGTCATCGGCGATCACCAGGGTCTCGGTCGGGCCGGCGAACAGGTCGATGCCGATGCGGCCGTAGAGCTGGCGCTTGGCCTCGGCGACGAAGGCGTTGCCAGGGCCGACAAGCATGTCGACGGGGGCGATGGTCTCGGTGCCGATCGCCATCGCGCCGATCGCCTGGACACCGCCGAGGACGTAGATCTCGTCCGCGCCGGCGAGGTGCATGGCGGCGACGATCGCCGGGTGCGGCCCGCCCTGGAACGGCGGCGCGCAGGCGATGATGCGCTCGACCCCGGCGACCTTCGCCGTGACGACGCTCATGTGGGCGGAGGCCACCATCGGATACTTGCCGCCCGGGACGTAGCAGCCGACGGCGTTGACCGGGATGTTCCTGTGGCCGAGGACGACGCCCGGCATCGTCTCGACCTCGAGGTCAAGGATGCAGGCGCGCTGCTTCTCGGCGAAGTTGCGCACCTGCGCCTGGGCGAAGCGGATGTCATCGAGATCCTGCGGCGAGACCTTCGCCATCGCCGCCTCGATGTCGGCCTCGCTCAGGCGGAAGCTCTCGGGCGACCACTTGTCGAACCGCTCGGAGAGATCACGCACCGCGGCATCGCCGCGCGCTTCGATGTCGGCCAGTATGCCTTCGACCGTGGCGCGGACCTTTGCGTCGTTCGCCGCCACCGCATTGGAATCCAGACCGCGCTTCAGAACCTTGGGCATCGTCATTCCTCGTCTCGAAGGGGGCGGCGGACGGCCGGAGCCGTCCGCCGGTCTGCGTCAGGGCTGCACGGTCGGCTTGACGTCCGTCAGCTTGTAGAGATCGGCCGGGGGCTCGCAGCGCTGGCAGTTGATGCCCGGCTCGTTCGGCGCCTTGGTCACCTCGGCCGGCAGCGGCTGGATCGTGGCGCCGGGGGTCGGCTTGCCTTCCAGGGCGGAGGCGAGCGAGAGCTCCGGCAGGAGCTCCGGGTTGAACACCTCGGTGACGAACGACGAGGGCACCTTGCCGTCGGGGAAGGCGTTGCAGCCGTTCTCGAAGGTGTCGCCCTCGCAGAGCTTCACCTTGTCGGCCGGCACCCACGGCAGCGGGTACTGGATGTTGGTCGGCTCGAGCTCGCGCTTGCCGGTGAGGATCTCCATCATCAGCTTGAACGCATAGCCGGACTGCGCCGGCGGCGAGCCGGACGAGACGCCCTTCAGGCCCTTCGCCTGCATCTCCGGGTTGGCGAGCGCCAGCCGGAAGCCGTTGGAGTTCTCGCCGACCACCGGGACGAGATCGCCGCCCTTGTCGAGCAGCGCCTGGATGGCGCCGTACTCGCCCGCCTGCGCCCAGATGCCGTCGACGTCCGGATGGGCGGCGAGCGCCTTGGCGGTCTCCTGCTGGGTCGTTCGGTCGTCCCAGTAGGAGTAGTACTCGGCGACCACCTCGATGCCCGGATACTGGTTGAAGATGTGCATGGCGCCGTCAGTGTGGCGCTTGTCCACCGAATTGCCGGGCACGCCGCGGCTGAGGAAGATCTTGCCCTCGCCGCTGAGCTCGTTGACGAGCGCCTGGGCGGTGTTCTCGCCGAAGCCGGAGGTGATGTAGCTGACGTTGTAGGCGCACGGCTCGGTGACGGTGGCGTCGTAGCTGAAGAACAGCACGCCCTCGTCGCAGCCGCGCTTGATCGTGCGGTTGAGCGCGGTCGAGGAGATCGGGAACGAGACGATGCCATCGGCGCCGGCCTCGATCATGCTCTCGTAGGCGGAGATCTGCGCCTGCGGGTCGGTGCCCGAGATCACCTCTATGAGCTCGACCTGCTTGTCGTAGGGCGGCGTCGCAGCCAGCGCCTTGACGATGTTGGCGGCCTCGGACTGCCAGGAATTGCCGGAGTAGCTGAGGCTCAGATAGATCTTGTACTTCTTGTCGGCGTCCTGGGCGCTCGCGGCGCCCGTGACGGCGGCGATGGCGAGCAGAGCCGTCGTACCGAGTGCCACGGCCCTGGTGGCGCTTTTCCACTTTGTCATTTTTCGTCTCCTCCTTCCGTTATCCCGACCGCGGCCGGGCCTCGTGGTGAGAACGTTCTCACCAAAACGCGGCGGCACCCCGTCGCGCAGACTTCAAAAGCACGCGGTGCAACCCAGCCGCGCCGATCTCATCACCGCGCGGCAGGCTCTGCCGCGCAGACTGCGTCAGCCTCGCCCGGGTCGTCTGAGCCGGGCGAAGAGCTCCTCTCTGAGGAAGAACAGGGCGGCGACGATGATCCCGCCCTCGATCACGGTGCGCCATCCCTGCTCAAGGCCGATGGCCGAGATGACGGTGCCGAGCGTCGTCAGCAGCACGGCGCCGCCGACGGTGCCGACGAAGCTGCCGCGGCCGCCAAGGATCGACGAGCCGCCGATCACCACGGCGGCGATCGACGGCAGCATATAGTTGTCGCCCATCCGGAGCGTCGCGCCGTTGGCGTAGCCGACGAGCATCATGCCGACGAAGCCGGCGCAGGCGGCGCTGACGACGTAGGCCGTGATCGTTACCGCACCGACCGAGACGCCGGCGACCCGCGCCGCCTCGGGATTGGCCCCGACCGCATAGAGCCGCCGCCCGAGCACGGTGCGGCTCTGCACGACCCAGCCGGCGACGGCGAACACGACGACGAAGAAGACGACGGTCGGGACGCCGAGCCACGTCGACTTCATCAGCGCCGTCAGCACGTCCGGCGAGGCGCCGCGCGGCGTCCCGCTCGTGTAGCCGAGGGCCACCGAGGCGAGGATGATCGACGTCGCCATCGTCATGATGAAGGGCGGGATCTTCAGCACCGTGACGCCGAAGCCGTTGAAGGCGCCGCACAGGCAGCAGACGCCGAGGATCGCCGGCAGCAGGTACCAGGCGTCGGGGTTGCCGGCGCCGACCCAGGTCGCCGACAGCACGCCGCCGATGGTGATCAAGGCGGGGATCGACAGGTCGAGCCCGCCGACGAGGATCACCAGCCCCTGGCCGAAGGCGAGAACGACGAGGAAGGAGGCGAGAGTCAGCACCGTCAGCACCTGGCTCCACGAGCCGAGCGCCGGGCTGACTAAGCGCGAGCCGAGGATGAGCAGGATGCTCAGCGCGAAGACGACGATGCCGTTGATCGTCTCGCGGCCGATGCCGCCGGAGCGGCGCGTGTCGGCCGCCGCCTTGAAGCCGCCGGAGACGTGCGGGGAGACGCTCATCGGATCGCTCCGAGAAGCCGCGGCACGGCGCGCCCGAACAGGATGGCGGCGATCAGCACGAAGCCCTGGAAGATGCCAGTGTAGAAGGACGAGACGCCGCCAGAGAACAGCACCTTCTGCAGGAGCATCAGGCTGCCGGCGCCGATGATCGAGCCGACGAGGCCGCCGCGCCCGCCCGACAGCAAGGTGCCGCCGAGGGCCACGGCCGCGAAGACGAGCATCAGGAAGGGCGCGCCGGCGTTCGGATTGCCGGTCGCCGTCTGGGCGCTCAGCATGAAGCCGGCGACGCCGTAGAGCATGCCGGCGCCGACGAAGGCGACGAAGCGGATGCGGCGCACCGAGACGCCCGACAGCATCGCCGCATGCTCGTCGGCCCCGACCGCATAGAGGCCGATGCCGGTGTTCGTGCGGGAGAACGCGAGCCACACCAGCGCCACCGCCAGCACCACCAGCCCGGAGACCGGCACGACGCCGAACAGCCGATCGGTGAGCTCGTAGCTCACCCACTCCGCCACCATGCCACCCGGCGCGTCGAGCACCACCAGAGCGAGGCCCTGGCAGACGATCATCGTACCGAGCGTCGCGGCGATCGTCTGCAGGCGCAGCACGGCGACGAGCCAGCCGTTGACGGCGCCCACCGCCGCGCCGATGGCGCAGCAGCCGAGGAGGCTCAGGACCGCGCCGCCCGGCCCTTCTAGCGGGTAGACGGCCATGAAGACGTTGGTAAGCGAGACGACGCCGGCGACCGAGAGGTCGAAGCCGCGTGTCAGAACCACCAGGGTCTCGCCGGCTGCGGCAATGGCGAGCGGTGCGGCGTTGTTGACGAGGCTCGTGAAGGTCGAGGCCGACAGCGCCCGCGGCTCCCAGAGCGCATAGAGGGCGTAGAGGACGACATAGAGCAGGCCGACGATGGCCGCGCCGCTGGTGAGGGCGCGCACGGGGCCGGATCGCGACCCGGTCGCGGCAGGGCCGACGGCCGTGTTGGTGACCACGCTCATGCCGGCACCGCCTGTCCGGCAGGGGCCGCTGTCGCCTCGGCGGCACGGTGGCCGACGAGCGACGTCACCAGCCGCTGCTCCTCGAGGTCGTCGCCGCTGTGCTCGGCGAAGATGCGCCCGCCATAGAGGACGAGGCAGCGGTCGGCGAGGTCGATGATCTCCGGCAGCTCCGACGAGTAGAACAGCACCGCCCCGCCCTCCTCGGCGAAGCGGCGGATGGCGGCATAGATTGACTGCTTGGTGCCGACGTCGACGCCCCGGGTCGGGTCGAACAGCAGCAGAGTGCGCGCGCCCGTCAGGAGCGTGCGGGCGAGCAGCGCCTTCTGCTGGTTGCCGCCGGAGAGGTCGCCGATCGGGAACGACAGGTAGCGCTCGGCGAGGTCGACGCTCGCGGCGACGGTTGCCGCCGCCCGCTCCTCAAGCGCGCCCCAGACGAAGCCGCCACGGGCGATCCGCGCGGCCACCGGCAGGGTGATGTTGCCGGCCGTCGTCAGGCTCGAGAGGATGCCCTCGGTCTTGCGCTCCTCCGGCAGGTAGGCGACGCCGCCACCCGCTTTCAGCGCCGCCTTGGGGCTGCGCGGACCGACCACCTCACCGTCGACGCGGAGCGTGCCGGCCGACGGCGTCGCTAGGCCCGCCAGCATGCGGAAGAGGTCGCGCTGGCCCTGTCCTTCGAGAGCGGCCACGGCGAGCACCTCGCCCTTCCGCAGGGCGAAGGTCGCATCCTTCAGGCCGCCGCCGGCCAATCCTTCGGCCTCCATCGCCAGAGGCCCGGCGGCCGCGGTGGGGCGGGCGTGGCGGTCAGACCGCACGGCGCGCCCCACCATCATCTCGAAGATGTCGCCATCGGAGGCCCCGGCCAGATCGACGGTGGCGATGCTGCGGCCGTTGCGCAGCACCGTGGCGCGGCCGCAGAGCGCGCGGACCTCGGCGAGGCGGTGCGAGATGTAGAGAACGGCGACACCGCGGGCGGTGGCCTGGCGGACGAGGCCGAACAGCCATTCGACCTCCGACAGCGCCGCCGTCGGCTCGTCCAGCACCAGCACCCGCGTCGCGTGCTCCATCGCCCGCACGATCTCGAGCCGCTGCCGGTCGGCGAGCGACAGTGCGCCGACGAGGGCCGTCGCGTCGATGCGGGCCAGGCCGTAGCGATGGAGGATGCCGGTCGCGTCGCTCCGCGCCGCCCGGCCGGAGGCGAGGCCGAGAAGGCCACGCGGCATGCGCGGCAGCATCAGGTTCTCGGCGACGGTGAGGTTGGGGAGAAGGCTCAGTTCCTGGAACGCCGTGGCGACACCGCCCGCGCGGGACTCGAGCAGGGTGCGCGGACGGAAGGGGGTGCCGGCGATCGTCATCGCACCGGCGTCCGGCTGCACGACGCCGCTCAGGACCTTCACGAGGGTCGACTTGCCGGCGCCGTTTTCGCCGAGGAGCGCGTGCACCTCGCCTGGCCGCAGCGCAAGATCCAGCCGCTCGATCGCGACGGTCGCGCCATACGACTTGGCGACGCCTTCAACGGCGAGGGCGAGCTGCCCCTCCACGTTCGCGCCCTCCCCAGGGTCAGCAATGGCTCGGCGGGTCTCTTATGAGAACCTTCTCCGAGAACGTTCTCATCGTTGTCTGTGCCGCCCCGCGCTGTCAAGGACCCTCGGATGAATTCGCCCGGATCGCTTCGGAGCAAGCGCTCTGGGCTTGCTCGCGGCATCGGGTCGGAGTGCGCGACGGCGGCCGCTTTCGGCCGCCGTCGGCGGCGCGCGTCGTCGGCCGCAAAGCCGGATCAGCGATGTCTGCGGCGCGAGCGTCGCCGTCCAAATCCCGGCGTGCGCCGGCCGTTGCTCTTGCAGGGCATCCGGCTCCCCTGCCCGGGCGGCGGGAGACGCGGAGGAAGGTGCAATACCGATCGACAGGCGCGACGACGCCCACCCGGACGCTGGCGAGTTCTGGAGCGTTGCCGTCGGTCACCAAGCGGCCACGGCTGCGGTGAGGTTCTCCGCGACACGCCGGCGCACGCCTTGCAGCGCAACTCGATCACGACGTTGGCGGCATCGTATCCGCGGTTGGCACCGGGCGTGATGGGCCGGCGCGGTCGGCGTGCTCGAGCATCGCCGGCGCCGGCGCTCGGCATGGCCGCAACCTTTGTCAGGCCGGCGTTACCCTGACGAGCCCACCAGAGGGGCCCTCCCTCGGCGCATGGCCGAGGAAGGCGAGCCGCCCCTCCATCTTCACTTCAGGTTCCTCTCTCGAACCGATCCCGGATCGTCTCGCTCGCCGCTACGGGATCAGAACCGCGCGGCCGTGGATCCTGCCGTTGTGCAGGTCGTGCAGCGCCTGGTCGGCCTTGGCGAGCGGATATTCGACGACGGCGAGGTCGACCAGGCCGCGGTCGGCGAGCGCCATCAACTCGTTGAGCTCGGCCCAGGTGCCGACGAGGTTGCCGATGATGTTCTTCTCGGTGATGACGAGGTCGACGGTCGGCACGCGGATGTCCTCGCCGTAGCCGACGACGTAGTAGCTGCCCATCCCCCGCGTCATCGCGAGGCCCTTCCCCGTCGTGCCCTTCTCGCCGACGAAGTCGATGACCGCCTCGGCGCCGGCGCCGCCGGTGAGCGCGAGCACGGCCTCGACCTCGTTGCCGTCAGCCTTGACGAGGTGGTCGGCGCCGCTCTTCTTGGCGAGCGCCAAGGAGGCCTCCGACTTGTCGACGACGATGATGTCGGCGGCGCACATCGCCTTCAGGCACTGGATGCCGATGTGGCCGAGGCCGCCGGCACCGATCACCACGCAGCTTTCGCCCGGCAGGAGATGGCGCGTCGCCTTCTTGACGGCCCGGTAGGCGGTGAGGCCGGCGTCGGCATACGGGGCGACGTCCTTCGGCGCCAGCGTGCGTGGCAGCGCCACGATGTTGCGCTCCGACGTGCAGAGGAACTCGGCGTAGCCGCCGTTGCAGTCGAGGCCGGGGAACTTGCCGGGGCCGTGCATGTCGAAGCCGCGACGGCAGGCGAGGCAGGTGCCGCCGGTGATCTTCGGGTGGACGATCACCGGATCGCCGACCTTGATGCCCTCGACCTCCTTGCCGACCTCTTCAACCCAGCCGGCATTCTCGTGCCCCATGATGAGGGGCAGGAGCCTGTCGCCGGTCGGGTCGATGTGCGGCTTCCACACCCCCTCGATGATGTGAAGGTCGGTGCGGCAGACCCCGGCGCCGCCGATGCGGACGATGACGTCGGTCGACTTCGTGATCTTCGGGTCGGGCACCTCTTCTTCGCCCACCCATCCGCTTCCGGTCAGGCTCTCGTCGTAGCGCCTCAGCACCTGGGCCTTCATGCGTCTCTCCCTCGTTGTCGCCGGGCGTCCTTCGTGTCACCCCGGAGCACCAATGCCATTCACACACACGTCCGCCTTCGCGGCCGGCGCGGATGAGCGCCGGTCGTGTCAAGTCCGCCTTCGCTACCGATGGGTGGCGCTACGGATCGTTCAGTGGTCGACCTTCGCCGTCGACGTGAACGGCTTGTTCTCGGCGATGAAGCGCGCCGCCAGCACGAGCGCGCCCATGGAGAAGTCCTTGCCGTGCGCCTGCACCATGCGCGCCGACAGGCCGGCGATCTCCTGGAAGAAGCGATCCTTGCTCTCTTCTTCGGGTGTCAGCTTGGCTTCCATCGGGAACTCCTGTCGTGGCGATGGCGAACAGATGTATTCGGCCTGCCCAGGGGCGGGCAGAGGGCGATCTACTTGAACAGGTGGGGCGGAAACTCGACGAGCGCCGCCATCCCGGCGCTGGTGCCGAAGGCGAGGTGACGCCCGTCGTGCGACCAGCGCAGATCGTGGACGGTTCCGTCGCCGGGGCCTTTCACCAGGAGTTCGTCACGGCGGCCGATCTCGCTGACGACCACCATGCCGATCTCGTTGCCGGCGGCCACCAACTGGCGGTCGGCCCTGACGTCGACCGCCGAGACCGCGACGAGGCTCGCACGGCCGGTCTCGATGCTGCGCTGATCGCCCGCTGCGTCGCCGCCGTCCTCCACCGGCCAGGCGACGACCCGGAAGGCGCCGGAGGTCACCAGCCTGCGGCCATCGCGGCTCCACGAGAGCGAGCGCCCTGGCGCCGGATAGTCCGCATGGTGGGCGACGACGGCGCCGGTTTCGCCGTCGACGAGTGCGATGCCGCCCGATGCCAGCGCGGCCGCGAGGCGCGCCCCGTCCGGGCTCCACGACAAGCGATCGACGCCGGCGAGATCGACCGTCCGCGCCGCGGCGGCAGGCGTCTCGGCGTCCCAGAGTGTTAGGCCGGTAGCGGTCGCCGCGGCGATCCGGCGGCCATCGCGCGCGACGGCGAGCGCGGTGGTCGCGGTGCCAATCTCGAAGAAGCGCTGCGCCGGCGCGCCGTCCAGTGCATGGCGGGTGACGGCGCCACCGCAGGCGACGAGGACGCTGCCGTCGGCCCGCCCGGCGATCGCTTCGATGGGCCCGTCGGCATCGGCGGCCACCGGCAGCAGGAAGCCCGTCGGCGAGACGCGCACGAGGCGCCCGCAGGCGGTGCCGGCAATGAAGCCGCTCGGACCGAAGGCCGCGATGCGCAGCGGGGCGTCGCCGATCGGGACCTGGAGCAGTGGCGGCGGCGGCTTGGCTCGCGGGCTGATCGTCGCGCGCCCGCTGTCGACCGAGACGCGAAACCGGCTCACCGTCGATTCCGCGTCCTCGAGCGGCGCGATGGCGACCGAACCGCTGGCGAGCGCGAAGGCCACCACGGTGCCGGAGGCGTCGAAGACACAGCCTTCGACCGCGGCGCCGGCGGCCCATTGCCGGCCGATCAGCCCGAACAGCGACGGTGCTTGCGCTTCTGCAACGGGCATGATTCCTCGATCCTCTCTCAACGGGTCCCGGGCCGGTCCGGCACGGTGTTGCCGTCGCAGGCCTCAGCTTCCGGCGATCTTGCGATCCAGCTCATCCAGGCGCGCGTGCCAGACCGCCAGTTCCTCTTCGCAGGTCCGCAGCGCCTTCCGCGCCGCCTCGAAGCGGTCGCGGGCGGCGGCCAGCGCCTCGTCGGTGAGCGATACCCCCGGCGACGCCTCGCGCTCGCAGCGCATCACCTCCATCTCGCAGCCGCCGAACACTTGCCGCTCGTATAGCTGCCGGGAATTCAGGCCGGCGATCTCCTGGACGATCTGCATGCGCTGCATGAACAGCTCGTGGATGGCGGGCGTGGCATCCGTCACCGGGTGCCTCCCCGCGGATCGGCTGGCGCCTCAGCCATCGCGTGCCTCCTCCGACAATCCGGACTGCGCCACCGCCACCTCCGCGAGAATCTCGCCGAGCCCGCCGAGGTTGGAAACGAAGTGCGCTTCCGCACTCTCGATGGTCGAGCGGAGGGTGTCCCAGAGGTCGGCGCGCAGCAGCCGCATCGGGTCCCCCGCCAGCCGCTCGAACGCCTGCAGCCCGAACTGGTGCTTGAGGGCGACGTTGCTCAGCACGAACTCGGTCAACTCGCGCGCATGCGTCTCGACGAAGATGCGCAGGAAGGGGTGGTCTCCGTAGACGATCGTCCGCCGGGCGAGCTCGGCTTCGATCAGCGTCTGGAAATGACGGTTCAGCAGGTACTGGCTCTCGCCGACGAAACGCAGGACGAACGCGAGGTCGCGGTCGGCGTGATCGAGCATCGCCGACGCCACGGTCGTGGCGCTGGACGGCGCTCTACCGACGCCTCGACCCTCAGGAGCGAGATTCTCCACGGCGCGTTCCTCAACCTTCCCTACCCGCAGGGGCCCCTCAGTCTTCCGCCTTGTAGTGCTGCAACTTTCGGTAGATCGTGCTGCGTGAAACTCCGAGCTTCTCGGCGGCGACCGACATGTTGCCGCCGGATGCGGCGACCGCCTGCTGGATGACGCGGCGCTCGGTCTCGTCCAGACGCGCGATTTGGTCAGGACCAGTGGAGGCGCCAAACTGCACCGACCTGCCGGAAGCGGCCCGCGCGGGCTCGGGAGGCGGCGCCTCGCGTCTCGGCTTCAGATCCTCGACGAAGTCTTCGGGAAAATCCTCGACGCTGACGACCCGGCTTGTCGACATCAGGGCCAGGTTTTCGATCAGATTCCGAAGCTCCCGAACGTTGCCAGGCCAGTGGTACGTCCGCAGAAGCTCCATCACGCTGTCACGGAAGCGCAGAGGCTCCATGCCATAGGTTTCGGAGATCTGCCGGTTGAAGTGGTAGACGAGCAGCTCGACGTCGCCCTGCCGGTCGCGCAACGGCGGAATGGTGATCCGGACGGTGCCGATCCGGAAATAGAGGTCCTTGCGGAAGCGTCCCTCGGCCACGTCGTTGCGCAGATTGCGGTTGGTCGAGGCGACGAGATGGACGTCGACCTGCCTCGGCTTGCTGTCGCCGAGGCGGTAGACCATCCGTTCCTCCAGCACGCGCAGAAGGTAGGGCTGCAGATCGAGCGGCAGTTCACCGATCTCGTCGAGACTAAGGACGCCGCCCTGGGCGGTCTCGAAACGGCCCTGGCGACCATCGCGCGTCGCCCCGGTGAAGGCGCCGGCGGCGTGGCCGAACAACTCACCGCCGATCAGGTCCTTGGAGACGGCGCCGCAGTTGAAGGCAACGAACGGTTCCTTGCCGGTCTGCATTCCGGCTGCGTGGATGAGCCGGGCGAAAAGCTCCTTGCCGACTCCAGTCTCGCCTTCGAGCAGGATGGCGCACTTGCCGTTCGCAGCCCGCTCGGCGCGCTCGATCGCATCGAGCAGAGGCGCGCTCCGCCCGACGATCGCGAGCTTCGCGGCCGTCAGGGCGTCGACCGCCGTCGGCACCGGCACGAGCGAGCTTCGAACGTTCGAGGCGGCGGGGCGCGGCCGATGCCCGAGCACGAGAACGGCGCCGGAGACTGTCCCGTCGACCACCAGCGGTTCGAGGTTCTGGCCGCGCAGCGCCTCCGGCAGGTGAACGGTGAGGTCGCCCCGCACGCCATCAGGACCGAAATCGATGATCTGGCGACCGACCTGCAGTTCCGTCGTCTGATCGAGGGATCGCCAGCGCATCGGTGCGGTGTCGCTGAGGTGGATGACGCGACCGAAGCTGTCGAGCACGACCAACCCGTCGCCGGCCGCGAAGCCGCGCACCTTCGACAGGCACGCCTCGAGAAGCCGCATCCGCTCGATGCGCGCCTGCTCGGCGAGCGCGAGTTCGATGTGGTTCGCCGCCACCATGCCGAGCGCGATGTTGTGGCGATGGAAGATGTCCTCGGGGCCCGAGAAATCGAGGATGCCGACGATGCTGCCGTCGATCGGGCTGCGGATCGGCGCACCGACGCAGGTCCACGCCTTCACACCCTCGCAGAAATGCTCGGCCGCATGCACGTAGACCGGCTGTCCGGTGACGAGGGCGGTGCCGATCCCGTTGGTGCCGGTGACCGCTTCGCCCCAGCTCGCACCGACTTCCAGGCGGATGTCGTGGCCTGCATCGATGGTGGCACGATCGCCTCCGACATCGAGGATCACGCCCGTGTCGTCGGTGATCACCACCATCGTCGCCGTATCGCCGAGAATCTGGCCGATGCGTTCGAACGTGGGCCGCGTCGCCGACAGCAGGCCGCGATTGCGCTGCCGCAACTCGTGCAGGAGGTCTGGTGACGCGGTCTCGGGGCTGCCGCGGCCGCGGGCATCGACGCCGACCTCGACGGAGCGCTGCCATGACCGCTCGATCACACGCCGCACCAGCGTCCCGGACGGAGACTGTGCCTTGGCCCCGTCGCTGACGAACCGCTCCCAAGCCTTCCGGGTGGCGTGCTCGTCGTAACGGCCAAGGTCGTCGTGAACGCTCTCCGCCAGTGTGCGGAAGCCGGGCGGCTGGTCGAACGGATCGGGCGACTTTGGCATCGGCGCATCCGTCTGCATCTGGGACCCTACCGATCGTGGCACACCGGCGATGGCCGGCGGGTCGGGACCGTCACGGGCGATGGCCGCGCGACGGTCGGTCTCTCGGAAGCTCAAGTGCGTGCGTCAGCGGTCGTCGTCGTGGTCGATGTCGAGGCGATCGGCGATATCCCGCTTCAGCAGGCTGTCGGCATCGTCTGCCGACATGTCGCGACCATCGAGGTCTGCGAGACGATCGACGAGGTCGCTGTCCAGCGGGACGTGAAAGCCGTTCTCGCGGGTCGCCAGCGTGAAACGCTGGGTCCTGCGTGACCCGCGAAGCTCGCCCAGAAAATGGAGCTGGCGGCCGGAGGCCAGGTCCGCAACGACCACGCGGTTGTTGGGGCTGATGCGGACGTAGGGACGCACCTCGACGGGCTGGCTTCCCGGGATGTAGCCGGAATGCAAGGTCTTCTCGAAGACCTCCGGCTCTGCGGGCTGCTGCGCGGCCCGTCGCATCTCCCCGAAACGCCCGGCGCTCAAATGGTTCGCGAGCTTCTCGATCGTCCCTCGGTTCTGCTGGATCAAGCGTTTCGCCTCGACGTCTTCGCGCCGAGGCCCGTCTCGCTTGGAGATGATGTAAACCACGTTTCCCTCCCGCCGCCGTTCCGAGCATTTCCTGGTTCAGCTGCACCAGAGCTGTGGAAATCTGTCGGCCAGCGAATTTTCTGGAACTATATCAACATTAAGCTGTGCGGTCACTTTTTTGTCATTGAAAGTTGGAGGCCCCGCTAGGCTCGTCCCAGCTTCTCGGCGCCGCCGCCGAGAGCCGGGCCGGCCGTCGGGTCGAAGTCGACGGGCATGTCGGCGATCAGCGTCGTCGTGGTGAGGACGAGGGTCGCCACCGAGGCGGCGTTGCGGAGCGCCGTGTAGGTGACGCGCACCGGGTCGACGATGCCCGCGGCCACCATGTCGGTCATCTCGCCCTTTGCCGCGTCGAAGCCGGTACCGGACTTGGCCTGCATGAGCTCGCCGACGATGCGGTCGGGATCATAGCCCGCGTTGCGGGCGATGAAGGCCGCCGGCCGCGTCAACGTCTCGCGGACGAGGCGAATGCCCTCGCCGATGTCGCCGTTGATGTTTCCGAGCTTCGCTGTGACGACCGGGGCGCACTGCGCGAGCGCGGTGCCGCCGCCGGGGACGACGCCTTCTTCGGCTGCCGCCCGTGTCGCGTTCAGGGCGTCGTCGATCAGCTGGATGGTGCGCTTCTGCTCGACCGGCGTGACGCCGCCGGCGTAGATCACCGCTGTGCCGCCGGACAGCTTCGCCAGCCGCTCCTTGAGCTTGTCCTGCTCGATGTTCGGGGGGGCGAGATCGTACTGCCGGGCGACCTGCGCGCGGCGTGCGGCGATCTCGACCGGGTCGCCGGCGCCGCGGATGATGACGGTCTCGCGGGCGCTGGTGCGAACCTGGCGGGCACTGCCGAGGTCGTCGAGGGTGACGTCGTCCAGTCGGCCGCCGAGATCGCGGGCGATGACACGGCCGCCGGTGATGATGCCGAGGTCGTCCATCATCGCCTTGCGCCAATGGCCGTACTCCGGAGGATGGACCACCAGCACCCGGCCACGGTTGCCGTCGCCGAGCAGCGTCACGACCACTTCCGGCGAAATTTCCTCGGCGACGATGACCAATGGCCGCCCGGTCTTCGCGACCGCGGCCCGGATCGCGGCCAACTCCTCGGGCTGGCGGATCTTCAGGTCCGTGAGCAGGATCAGCGGATCGTCGAGCACGACCTCCATCTTCTCGACGTCGGTCACCATGTGGTGGGAGATGTAGCCGCGGTCGAACGACATGCCCTCGACGACGTCGAGGGTCGTCTCGATGGTGAGGCCATATTGCGAGCTGACGATGCCGTTGACGCCGACCTGCTCCAGCGCCTGGGCGACCAGGCCACCGAGGCGGGGACAAGTGGCGGCGATGGTCGCCACGGCTTCCAGGGAGCGGCGGTCGCTCGCGGGTATCGCCGATGCCTTCAGGGCGTCGACGACGACATCGACGGCATGGTCGATGCCGCGGCAGAGGTCGACGGGTTTCACGCCGCGCTCGAGCGCGGCGACGCCGTTCTGGATCAGGCCGTTGGCGAGCACCATCGCCGTGGTGGTGCCATCGCCCGCCACCTCGTTGGTCTGCATCGAGACTTCGCGGACGACCTGCGCGCCCATGTTCTCGAAGCGATCGAACAGTTCGATCTCGCTGGCGATGGTGACGCCGTCGCGCGACACGATCGGCGTGCCGATGGGGCGGTCGACCATCGCGTTCATGCCGCGCGGACCGAGGGTGGCCTCGACCGCCGCAGCGAGCTTGCCGACGCCGCGCGCAAGCGCCCGTCTCGCGTCCGCATCGTGGATGATCTGCTTTGCCATGGTGGCGCACTCACTCCCGGTTTCGGCTTGGCGGTTCCCGCCTCTTGGTGGTCGGCACGCTCGTGGTCGGCACACTTGTGGTCGGCACGCCTGTGATCAGCACTTTGGTCGTCGGCACGCCTCTCGCCGGGCGCGTCCGTGGTCTTGTTCGGCACGTCCGCTCCCGTCGCAGCCGTGGTCTCAGGCGACCGGGCGGAGTGGTGGCACCCGGTCGAGCATGAAGTCGGCGAGCGTCGGCTCGTCGGTCGCCGGATCGAACTCGCGGTAGCGCGCCTGCAGCAGGCCCCGGCAGATCGCTCCGTTCGCCTCCATGTTGATGCGCACGGAGCGCAGGCCTCGCACGTGCGCCGCGAGCGCATCCGCATCGATCGGCTGACCCTCGAGCGAGACAAAGGCGAGATCGCGCGGGCCGGCCGCGAGGCCGCGTTCGAGGAGGATCTCCCGGTAGCGCGGCTTCTGCCGCGCGCCGTCGTCGTCGAGGATGAGCGTGCGGTCGAAGCAGGCGAGATCCATCGCGACGATCGTGGACGGATCGAAGCCCGCGGCACGCAGAGCGACGAGCACCGCCTCCTGTCGCCGCTGGAACGCCTTGCGGCGAAAATTCTCCCGCAGCTCGTCGAGCGTTCCCTTCACCTCGAACGCCTTGAAGGCCTCGGCGAAGGGCAGGCCGTGCCGCACGCCCTCGTTCACCTCCTCGGCGCTCATGTGGTCCTGGAGCCGCGGGCGGACGTCGACCACCCACGGCAGCTCGCGAACCGCGCGGCCGATGTCGTCGGCCATCAGGTAGGCGAAGTTCGGCGAGCACCAGTAGGTCGGGAGGCGGAAGGTGACGTCCACCCCGCCGCCGGCGTCGACCTCGACGCCCTCGACGAAGCCGAGCTCTGTCATCGGCTCGTCGAGTTCCGGATCGGTGACGTGGGCAAGGCGCGCCCACACCTCCGCGATCCGCTCGGGTTCCTCACGCGCGGACCCGACCGTGGAAGCGGGAGGTGCTGCCGTCCCCATCGCGGTCACTCCGCCGCCTCGGCAACGGCCTCGTTGCGCAGCTTCGCCCGCTGCGCCTCGATGTCGATGCCGTAGAGCCGGGCAGCGTTGAGGCCGAGGATCTTGCGCTTGGCGTCCGCCGTCAGGTCGACCCCGTGTTCCGCCTTGATGTCTTCGGGAATCTCGAAGTTCCAGAACTTCTCGACCAGCCAGCGCGGCGTCCAGATGGCGTAGTCGCTCCCGAACAGGATCTTGTCCTCGCCGACCCAGAACAGGAGTTCGCTGATCACTTCGGCGAAGTAACGGGGCCGGCTGTGGATGAACGGCAGCGCCACCGCCAGACCGCCATAGACATTGGTTTCCTGTACGGCGATCCAGCAGAAGTCGTCGAGGCGCGGCAGCCCGCAGTGCTCGACGATGAAGTTGAGGCCCTGGAAGTCGGTCGCGGCGTGGTCGACGTCGTGGACGTCGAACGCGTCCTTGTCGAGCGGGACGATCGTCGGCCCCTTGTGCACGTGGATGTTGGTGATGCCGAGGCTCTGGCAGAGCTCGAGGCAGCGATAGGCCGCCGGGTCGGTGAGCTTCCAGCCGCGCGAGGCACCGTTCCACTCGGCTGTGTAGAGCTTGACGCCCTTCACGCCGAAGGTCTCCTTCAGATAGTGGATGTACTCGATCGCCTTCTCGCCGTCGCGCGGGTCGAACGAGCCGTTGAGGATGAAGCGGTTCTTGTACCGCTTCGCCATCTCGGCGTTCCGCTCGATGGTGTTGAAGCCGTTCTTGTAGAAGTCAAGGAGATAGGTCGACTGCACGATCGCGATGTCGTCAGGACCATCGACGAACAGGTCGTGGTACATCTCCTCGGCGCTGTATTTTTCGAACTTCGCCTTCGGCCAGAGCTTGTCCTTCGGGCTCAGGGCCGAATGATAGGCGTAGAAGCAGTCGATGAACTGCTTGCCGTGGATGTTGCTCTGGTTCTCCGGGCTGCCGTCCCAGAAATGGGTGTGGCCGTCGACGACGAAGATTTCCTCGCCGGAGGGTGTCTTGAACATGTGAGGTCCCCGATCCGATGCGCGACCCGAAGCGGTCCGCTTGCGTTTGCCCAGCCCGTGTCCCAGCACGCGGCGTTGCACCGTCCGCCCGACAGGCCGGCACGGGAGGCGGTCGCGACGACGCGCGGTCCCGTGCCGAACCGTCGACCGGCGCGCGATTACTCGATGTACTTTCGCATGGCGTCCATGTCGCCGAACAACGTCACCGTGTTGTCGTCAACACGGACCATACGCCCGTAGTGTGTGGACGTATTCACCTCGAAGGTCTCGGCCGTCATCTCCTTGCCGAGGATCTCGCTGATCTCGTCCATCTTGAAGACGAGCTCGCCTTCACCGTCGATGCGGATGAGGGCGGGCTGATAGGTGATGGTGACGTTCGGCTTCGTGCCCATGAACTCGGCGATGGCGCGGGCCTCCACGCTGTCGTTCATGGTGACGCCGCACTGGTGCGAGATCGTCTGGTCGAAGACGATGTCGCTCATCTTGTGGAAGATGTTCTGGTGCTCGGCAGTTCTCGATGCGACGGACATGTCCACTCACTCCTTGGGAAGGTTCAGGCCGAGCTCGCCGAGGATCTTCGTGATCCGCTCGATCGAATGCGCCTTGGCGTCGGTGAACTGCACGGGCTTGGAGTGCGGCTGCGACCAGATCGGCTGCAGCCCTGTGGCGGCGTTCGCCGCCAGCGCGGCGTGCTTGCGCACCCAGCTCTGGAACAGCGCGGTGTTGTGGACGCCGTGCTGCGGATCGGTCGCCAGGAGGTGGAAGAGATCGATCGCGTTGGCGAGGTTGCGCTCGTAGTCCGCCTCGGCCGCCGACACCACGGACGGAGTGATGAAGTCGCCGTTCGCGGCGGCGGTCTGCATCAGGAAGCCGGAACGGAACAACTCGCCGACCAGCGGCTCGAACACGATGTTGGTGGCGAAGTACTGCTCGAGATAGTCGGTCGCGCCCATGATCGTCTCGACCGCTTCGCGCGTGCCCTGCCACGTCGGGTCACCCACCCAGGCGCGCTTCCCCGCCTCGTCGTCGAAGCCGTCGATGTCCATGCCGATCTCGGCGAGGTAGAGCGTCAGGTCCTGCGCCAGGCGAAGCTTGTACGAGGAGTTCGTCAGCGTCGCGTTGTTGATCATCTGGGTGTAGCCGTAGCGCTGCGCCTGCATCAGCGACGTTCCCAGGCCGAACTCGGCGTGTTTCCAGGCGCCCAGGTGGTTCTGCAGGATCTTCACCCACGCCTTGTCGAAGGCCTTCGGCGCACCGGCCTTGCGGCCGTTGATGATGACGTTCTGCACCATCGCCTCGATCTTCGACTGGCGCTGGTAGTGGGTGCGCTCCCACTCCTGGTCGGGCGCGCGGAAGGCATGCCAGTTGGAGCTAAGCGCCGCCGTCGCGTCCTTGAAGTAGGCGCCGCGGCCGTCCGGGAAGGCGATGATCCAGTTCTGCAGCAGATACCGCTCCGGGTCCGGCTGCACGTCGACCGTCACGTCCTCATAGTGCGTCGCACGCTTTCCCTTCGGATCGAAGTATTTGTAGTGACGGCTGTCGGAGCCCGGAAAGATGGCGGATCCCGCCGCTCCCGATTTCACCGCCACGCTCTCTGCGAGTGCCATTGTTTTTTCCTCCCACTGCTTCTTTCAAACAATTGTTCGCACGACGAACGGTCCGTAAGGCCGCCTGCGTCAGTTGCTGGCCGGCGTGAACTTGTCGAAGTACACGCGATCGGACTCGATGTTGTTCATGTAGAGGACGGGCGTCAGCGCCTCGATCATCGGTGCCGGCCCGCAGGCGTAGACGTCGACGGCCTCGCCGAGCCCGAGCCGGCGCAGATGCGCGCCGACGACTTCGTGGACGAAGCCGCGCTCGCCCTCCCATTCGGCGTCGTCGCCCGCATGCGACAGCACCGGCACGAAGGTGAAGTTCTCGACCCGAGACGCCATCTTTGCAAATTCGTCGAGATAGAAAAGGTCGTTGCGCGTCCGCGCCCCATAGAAGAAGTACACCGGCCGCTCCTCGCCGCTCTCGACGTGGTCGTGCAGGATCGACCACAGCGGCGACATGCCGGAACCACCCCCGACCATGATCACGGCGCCTTCCCGGTCTTCCCGTCGGAAGCAGGAGCCGTAGGGTCCTTTGATTCCGACGGTGGTTCCGACGGGCAAATCTCCGTCGAGGCGGGAGGAGAAGCGTCCGTTGGGATATTTCTTGATGATGAACGAGAGGTTTTTGGCTTCGCCCGGCGTATTTGCCATGGAAAACGAGCGAGTAATCGCCTCCGCCCCCGGGAGCGTGATGTCGACATACTGCCCTGCCCAGAACTTCAACGGTTGCTCGAGCGCGACGTCGAGGCGGCGGATGTCGTGCGTCAGCTCGATCACGCCGGTGACGGTGCCCTCGAACTCCTTGACCGGTATGGCCTTGGCGAGCAGTTCCTCGTCATAGTTCAACAGCTCGACCTCGATGTCCGAGAGCGCGAGCGTCCGGCACAGGAGAATGTGATCCTGGCCGCGCTCCATCTCGTTCAACGCGAAGGTCGAATACTTCATGAGTTCGATCTCGCCTTCGGTCAGCACGCTCTTGCAGGCGGCGCATTGACCCTCCTTGCAGCCGTGCGGAAGCGCGATGCCCTGCCGGAAGGCGGCGTTGAGAACCGTCTCGTTCTCCTCGACCTCGAACTCGACGCCGACAGGCTGCAGGCGAACGGTGAACGTCCCGCTCATGGGGCGTGGCTCCTGGAACGACGAAGGATGAAGCGGCAGTTCCTGCCGGCGTGATCTCGCCGGGGTGGAGGGGCGGAGCCGAGACCATTCGGCCCCGTCCCTCCGGTCACGTGTCGTTCAGATCAACCGTTGCGGATCAGTTGCAGGGGTTGATCTTGAAGCCGGCGCGGTACTCGGCGAGGTGCTTCTCGCGCTCGGCCGGCGACATGCCGCGCAGGATCTGCAGCGGGCTCTTGATCGTGTGGCCGCGGATGTCGTCCACCGTCCACATCTCGTCGGGGTCGAAGCGCAGGTGGGGCTGCGGCACCAGCGTCTTGCCGTCAGACCGGATGAAGTTCAGGTCCTTCAGGCAGTCGACGAGATCCCAGTCGTGGTAGCAGCCTTCCCACTCGCGACGGCCGCTGAACCGGCCCATGGCCGGCGTCGGACGGCCCTGGTACTCGCCGGCGAACGCTTCGACCGCGGTCCACCGATCGATCTCGTGCGAGAACGTGTGGATCTGGCCGTCGATCTCGTCGGTGACGATGTCCTCGCGGATCAGGCAGGGCACCAGCGTCGACCAGCAGCGATGCGGGTAGACGTAGCCGACGTCGGCGTTGAACGGGATGACCGTCTGGCCGCGGTGCGACAGCTTCTCGTACCACTTCCAGAAATCACCGAACTCGGCATACCAGCCAGGATACTTGTGCTCGAACCACTCGAAGTCCTTGTCCGTCTGGGCTTCGATCCGCCAGAAGTTGAACGGCCAGCCGACGGCGAAGAACTGCCCGACCTTGTGCACGTAGAACTTCTTGGTCAGGCGGGTCCAGGCTTCCTGCACGTCGTCGTGGTGGATCTTGATGCCGTACTTCTCGAGCGGCAGCATGTAGGTGCGATAGTAGTCCTCGAAGATCCAGCGATGCCACATCTCCGCGTAGGATTCCTTGTTCTTGTCGCGGTTGGTGGTGCCGTACTCGATGAAGGTGCCGATCGCGGCGTCGACGATGCCGTGGTTCTGCCAGAAGGCGTAGCGCATGTCGCGCTCGAGCAGGAGATGGTTCTCCGGCTCCTTCAGCATCGACATCAGCATCGAGTGGCCGTTGCCGATGTGACGGCTCTCGTCGGACTGCACCGAGAGGAACACGGTCGGCAGGGCGTAGTCGCCATTGCGGGCGGCTTCCGACGGCATC